>Ga0129310_1000114_pt1 | contig 111238 bp, 125 predicted proteins | sample Go1ome_2_FD_94433 | JGI IMG/M metagenome (GOLD analysis project Ga0129310, IMG submission 94433) | Western lowland gorrila individual fecal microbial communities from Wisconsin, USA - Go1022A metagenome | ecosystem: Host-associated > Mammals > Digestive system > Large intestine > Fecal... | reverse complement strand
GTATAACACAAGATATGAGATATCGTCTATCCCTAATGAAATACGCTGAAAAATATGGTGTCACCAAAGCTGCCATTCGTTACAAAACCAACCGCCAGTACATTTATCGTTGGAAACGCAGATTGTAAGGAGTAACATTAAGTTGCAAGGTTCAAATGAGCCTTCGCAACTTATTTTTTTACCACGGAGGACCCCGAAATGGAAAAAATGACTATCCGAAAAATGCTTGAAAGAACAGTCGTCGCGACTAACAAACGTGAAGTGAAGAATATATTCCTGGTCAGCACCGACGGCGAAATCGTGAAAGCGGAATTCGCTGTGGACCTGATTCAAAAGCTGGCGAAATGGAATTTCCTGTGGGAAGTGAACGTCATTTCCGCGAAGTTCTACGACGACTATTTCACTGTGATCTATAACGCAGATATTGAACAGGTCAACGGTGATCCTGACAAGGGCGATACGTGGTTATAAGGCCGCAAACAGAAAGGAGCGTGAGAACGTGGCAGTTTATAAGTCTATCACCTTCGACAACAGAAAGAAAATCGCGGCCCTGTACGCGAAAGGAATGTCCATTTCCGACATTTCTGACGAAGTGGGCGTCGCCCTTCGAACACTGTATGTCGAACTAAAACGCGGCGCGACTGGAAAACTGGATCAGAACCAGCGACCGGCCTATGATCCGGTACTGGCACAAAGAACCTACCAGGAAAACATTCGCCGTCGCGGCAGTGGTCCGAAAAGAAAGGAGGTCAAGAAATGACACCGGACAGAGCAACCAGGCGGAAACGACGCCGAATCCGTCTGGCGATCAGAAGGACGTCAGCCCTGGCGGCGGCTATTGCCTTCTTCTTTGCCTGGGGAACGATCGGCGCCATAGAAACCGACGCGGTGTCCCTGGTAGAAGGAACGGTCAGAACCTTCGGCCTTCTGTTCATTGGAACCGGCTTCGCCTTTGTAGGTGGCGCCTTCCGAAATCCTACGGAAAGGAGGTCAAAACATGAAGTACACCGCGACACTGTCGGCCGTCCAGGTCGGACAAGCCGTCAAAAGTCTTCTTCTGCTTGGTGAACGCAAGATCACCATTGAAGAAACAGAAAAAGACCGTTTCGTCGTCACCACAACAACCGAAACGGCCCTTTCAAAAAAGTCTACGAACAGTATATCACGAAAAGGAGTGAAAAACAATGGCTAAACTGAATTTTTATGACACCGACGCCGTGAAGGCGTTCGTCTTGGATATTTTAATCGAAAACGCTGAACTGAAAAGCGATCTTGACTATGAAAAGAAGTGTTCGAACGACTGGTTCGACCGCTACAAGAAAGCCGATCAGCAAGTAAAAGACCTTGAAGCGAAGGTCGCTACCCTGGAAGGAGGTTCTGAAAATGAATAACACCCTGTACGAAATCACTGACAAGTATTTGAAGGTCCTTGACAACCTGGAAATCGACGAAGAAACCGGCGAAATCCTGAACGCCGAAGAACTGGACGAACTGTCCGGAGCCTTCGAAGAAAAAAGCGAAGCTGTCGCTTGCTACATCAAGAATTCCGAAGTCTTTATCGGCAATCTGAAAGCCGAAGAAGCCAACCTGGCAAAGCGCCGCAAGCAGACCGAAAAACGAATCGACTATTTGAAGAATGTCCTGACCGCGTGTCTGGACGCCGCCGGCCGCGACAAGGTCGAAACCACAAAGGTTCGCGTTTCCTTCCGAAAGTCTGTGGCTGTAAGCATTGACGACGAAAAGGCCCTTCCGGCTGACTTCGTTGTTGAAACCGTTACAACGAAGCCGGACAAGACCGCGATCAAGAAGGCGATCCAGTCCGGCCAGGAAGTGTCCGGCGCTTCCCTTGTGGAGAACCGAAACCTTCAAATCAAATAAGGAGGAACCGCAATGAAAGAATTTTCGATTCCCCTTCTTACCGAACAAGACATTGACTGTCGCGTTCAGTCGGTCAGCAAAGCAAAGACCGGCCGCGTCGGCGCCGTCCTTCTGCTTTATAAGGACGCGCGTGTCGATATGCGAATCCTGGACCAGGTCTTCGGGCCTGGCAACTGGCAGAGAACCCACGAAGTAATCAACGGAAATCTGTTCTGTAATATCGACATCTGGGACGACGAGAAAAAGACCTGGGTCAGAAAACAGGACGTCGGAACAGAGAGCAACACCGAAAAGGAAAAAGGCCAGGCGTCCGACAGCTTCAAACGTGCCGGCTTCAACGTCGGGATCGGCCGCGAACTTTATACAGGCCCTTTCATTTATGTCGAACTGGCTGACGGTGAATTCTATCCCGAACGCCAGGGCCAGAAGGAAGTCTTCAAGTGCTACGCCAGTACGAAGTTCAAGGTATCGAAGATCGCCTATAACGAACGCCGCGAAATCTGTGACCTGGTAATCGTCGACCGGAACAATAAAGTCCGCTTCAATATGAACGGACACGCACCGGCGCCACAAGCCACACAGAGCGCCACAAACGGGCAAAACGCCCAGGGTGGACAATCCACCAACCAACAGCAAAGAACCGCACCACAACCGCAAAACAGCGCCCAGACAGGCGGCGCCGCGTGTCCCGTGTGCGGCGGCCCTATCAGCGAAGCTGAACGCCGCTATTCCATGAACAAATTCGGCCGTGAAATGTGCCGCGCCTGTCAGAAAAACGCGTGAAAGGTGGTGTCATAAATGCCCAGCCGCATTTTGAAAGAATCAATATGTACGTCGGAAAGTCTGGCGTACTTATCGGCGGAAGCTGAAGTCCTGTTCTATCGTCTGATCGTAAAAGCGGACGACTTCGGCCTGTACTACGGAAGCCCGAAAATCCTTGCTTCCCTTCTCTTTCCGCTGAACGTACCGACCGAAAAGAAGGTGTCTTCCTGGCTGGCTGAACTTGTGAACGGTGGCCTTGTGGCTACATACAGAGCCGAAGACGGTCGGCAATACCTGAAACTTCTGTCCTGGGACAAACACCAGAACAGGCGCGCAACAAAACCCAAATACCCACTACCGCAAGAATTTGATAACACTTGCAGTCAAGAGGTATCAAGTGATAATTCTAACACTTGCGCGCAAATGCAAGCAGATTCTTCCGTAAACGTAAACGAAAACGTATTCGAAAACGGAAACGAGAAACGAAAACGAGTATCGGCGCAACGCGGCGCCGGAGGGGACGACGCTTTTGACCAGTTCTGGTCAGTCTATCCACGAAAAGTCGGCAAGAAAGAAGCCGTGAAGGTCTGGAATCAAATTCGCCCTAACCCAGACTTGACAAACCAGATCGTCCAGGGTGTGGAGCGCTGGAAGCGTTCTGAACAGTGGACAAAGGACGACGGCCGCTTTATTCCATATCCGGCGACATTCCTTCGCGGTGAACGCTGGAACGAATATGACCGCGCCGAAGTCATACCGTCCCCGAAGCCGGCCCCCGTCAAGAACTACGACGACGGCGAAGACTTCCTGGACGGCGGTGAATAATCATGGCCGACAACATCTGGACGGCCGCTGTCGAAGGTATCGCCGCCAGAGGTAGGGCGAACAATGGCGCCGAAGGCGACTACCGCGACGAAGAAGGCTTCTTGTGCTGTGGCAAATGCCACACCAGGAAAGAAGGCGACATCACGATCGGCGAAAAGACGCTTCGCGTTCCGCACCTGTGCAAGTGCGAATCAGAAGCCAGCCGCCAACGTGAAGCCGAAGAAAAGGCCGCCGAATTCCGGAAACAATGCGAACGGCTTCGCAAAGACGGGATCACTGATCCGTCATACCTGTCCCAGAACTTCACCCAGGACGACAACCGCAACGCCAGAATTTCCGACGTGTGCCGCCGCTATGTGGAACACTGGCCGGAAATGAAGGCCGACAATATCGGAATCCTGTTTTATGGCGGCGTCGGGACCGGAAAGTCCTTCCTGGCCTGTTGCATAGCAAACGCCTTGATCGACAAACAGGTCCGCGCCAGCGTGACAAACTTTCCCCGAATCCTGAACAAACTTCAAGGCTTCGGCGAAGACAAACAGGAATTCCTGGACAAGCTGTCCCGATATGACCTTCTTGTCATTGACGACCTGGGCGTCGAAAGGGACACGTCCTATTCCGTGGAACAGGTCTTCAACGTCATAGACGCCAGGAGCCGCACCGGAAAGCCCCTGATCGTCACGACAAACCTTTCCCTGGCCGACCTTCAAAACCCGTCGTCCCTGGGATATGCCCGAATTTATGACCGAATTCTGGAAATGTGTCCGATCAGGCTGAAACTGGCCGGAGATTCCAGAAGAACCCAGAACGCACAGGAACGCCGCGACAAGGCGAAGCGCCTTCTGGGGCTTGAAAGGACGTGACAGAGTGAAACACTATAAACTGACAATCCCTGGCCTTTTGCCAGGACTGAACGAATATGTGGACGCTGAACGCGGCGCCAAAGGCAAATACAAGGCCGCCGCCATGAAGAAACAGGCTGAAAACGTGATCGGCTACATGATTAAAACCCAGCTTCGCGGCGTCCGCTTCACCCGTCCCGTGGTGATACATTACACCTGGATCGAGCCGAACCGCCGGAGAGATAAAGACAATATCGCTTTCGCGAAGAAGTTCATTCAGGACAGCCTTGTCCACGCCGGCGTTCTTCAAAATGACGGCTGGAAACACATTGAACACTTTACCGACGACTTCGCTGTGGACCCGAAGAACCCCCGTGTCGAAGTCGTGATCGAAGAATTTGAAGGAGGAAACAAAAAATGACTGTACGCGCAAAATTGAAAGACCTTGCACCTGGAACCGTATTCAACGCCGGACCGATTGACGTCCGCGTTTTGGAACACTTCGCCGACGGAAGAACCCTTCTGATCGCCGATACCTGTATCGCTGACCGCCACTTCGCGGATCAGCCGTTCAAGACCAGACCGGAAAAGCCGGCCGCGAATCCGAACGACTGGCGCTTTTCAAACCTGAACCGTGAACTGAATACCGAATTCCTGGCCGCGTTCGACCAGGCCGAAGGCCCTATCCGTTCAAAGGACATCTTGACGGCTGACTGGTCCCTGGCTGACCACGAGGGCGGCGAAGGTTACGGAATCATTCAGGCAAAGATCGCCCTTCTGACACAAACCATGTATGAGAAATACGCCGATCAGGGCCTTCTTGAACTTGACGACTGGTGGTGGCTGATCACCCCGTACGCCGGCTACGCGAACTATGCGCGCAATGTCTACACGGACGGCAGTCTGCACAACGGCGACGCGTACCTTGGCTACTATGGCGTTCGGCCGGCTTTCTTCGTGGAATCTGGGATCGCGTTATCCGTGGAGCCTGACCAGGTTGAACTTTCCACTTCCGCCCTGTTGGCCGAATTCACTTCGAAACAGCTTGTCGAAGAAGTCCTTCGCAGAATCGCCGAAGGCCAGGAAGACGGTGACGACGATGAAGAAGACGACTTTTAAGCAATGCGCCGCCGGCGACGTCTTCGAACATCAGGGACAAGCCCTGATCAAGACCACGAAGCCGAACACAGCGGTCAACCTGAACAGTGGCGCCTTCGCGCACTTTCACGACGGTTCCCTGGTGGACAGAAGCGACCTTGTCCTGATCCACCAGGCGGACCTTCCGTCCGAAATGCCGGACAGCCTGAAAGGAGGTCGAAACAATGGGTAACAAATCCGCCCTTCAACTGGAAGTCGAAAAAGAAATGGGCTTCGAAATCGACGAAGACCTGTTCGCATACTTAGAGCATTACGCCAGAAGAAAACTGGAAGTCGCCAACAAAAGCGCCGGCCGCGCCTGGGGCGAAGACGGCTACGGCGACGAATATCTTTCACTTCTGATCCCCGACGTGATCCGCGAAATGGCTTTTTCCGCTTACTGTGACAAACGGTCAGCGGAAAACCTGGCCGCCAGAAAGGCGGTGTCGTAATGTGTGAAACAAAATACATTGCTTCCGTCAGCTTCGGAAAAGATAGCCTGGCCATGCTTCTTCTGCTGATAGAAAAGCAATTTCCGCTTGACGAAGTTATCTTCTACGATACAGGAATGGAATTTCAGGCAATTTACAACACACGCGACAGAATCCTTCCCCTACTGCACAACCACGGGATTCAGTACACAGAACTACACCCACCGCGCCCCTTCGTGTTTGATATGTTCGATAAGCCAGTGAATAGCAAGAAAAATGGTTTTCACTACGGCTATTCCTGGTGTGGCGGCCGTACACGCTGGGGAACAGCCGCCAAAACCCACACCTTGGACACCTATGTCAAAAAGTATGAAAGTAAAATCCAGTATATAGGAATCGCACTTGATGAACCTAAGCGTCTTGACAGACTTCCAGAAGGCAAAACAGCGCCGCTTGCCGAATGGAATATGACAGAAAGCGACGCCCTGGCATATTGCTACGAACGCGGTTATTTCTGGGAGGAAAACGGAATTCGCCTTTACGACATACTGGATCGCGTTTCTTGCTGGTGTTGTGCAAATAAAAACCTGAAAGAACTTCGGAACATCAGAACCCACCTTCCGGAATACTGGGAACGGCTGAAATGCCTTCAAGAAAGAACCGATCGTCCCATGAAGGGACCAGGTAAAAGCGTTTTCGAACTTGAAGAACGCTTCCGAAAAGAAGGTGATTCCGAATGATACCATTTCCGGAAAAGAAATATTCGGTGATATACGCCGATCCACCGTGGAACTACGCGGCCGGTGGAAAGACGCGAAACGTCGAAAGACACTACCGCACAATGAAGCCGGAAGACATCTATTCCCTTCCGGTTCAGGATATAGCCGAAGACGACTGTCTTCTGTTCCTGTGGGCCACATTCCCGAACCTGGACGTCGCCCTGGAAACGATCCGGCGCTGGGGCTTCCAGTACAAAACAGCCGCCTTCGTCTGGGTGAAGCGAAACCGGAAATCGCCTTCCTGGTTCTGGGGCCTGGGGAACTGGACACGCGCAAACGCGGAAATCTGTCTTCTGGCCACAAAAGGCAAACCGAAGCGCGCGTCAGCGTCAGTCCATAGCATAATCGACGCCCCGATCGGCCGTCACAGCGAAAAGCCAGCCGAAACCCGTGACAGGATCGTTCAGCTTGCGGGGGGGGATCAATGATCGAACTATTTGCAAGAAAGACCGCCCCTGGCTGGGATTCCTGGGGCGACGAAGTGGAAGGCGGTGAAAACGAATGACCAAACTGAAAAGATTCAAGATTGGACTATTTACAATCACCCTGGGAATGGTCCTGGTGGGCGCGTCCTTCGCCCTGGCTGACGATAAAGCAGTCGCCGAAGGAATTATCCTACCGGAAGAATTAAACGAAACCACGGCCATTCTGACGCCGTCTGTGGCCATTGCAGAAAATGAACCAACCACACAGCCGGAGGAATGGATCGACGCCGTGGCGACGGCTTACTGTCCTTGTGAAATATGCTGCGGAAAATGGGCGCTGAACCGTCCTGACGGTATCGTCTACACGGCCAGCGGAGCCATAGCCGAAGAAGGTGTCACAATCGCGGCCGACTGGTCCGTCTATTCGCCAGGTACTATCCTTTACATAGAAGGCATAGGCGAACGGACCGTCCAGGATCGCGGCGGAGCCATAAGCGGCCAGAAGATCGACGTATTCTTCAATAACCACGAAGACGCCCTTCGCTTTGGCCGCCAGGAAGTCCGAATCAAAGTTATTTCTGATACAGAGAGGTAAAACGACATGGAAATCAAAACACTTGTAGCGAAAGCACATGAAAACGCCGTGAAACACGGATTCTGGGAACCACCCCTTCCTTTTGGAACGGCGATCGCACTGATTCACAGTGAACTTTCCGAAGCCCTGGAAGAAGAACGCAACGGGAACCCCGACGTCTGGTTCGCTTGCAACGAAAGCGACAGCTTCCTTACTTGCGCCCCACAAGACGAAACCGACTGCATTATGTACGGCAAAGAAAACCTGTGCAAGTACAGAAGCAGAAAGCCCGAAGGCGTGGCCGTCGAACTGGCTGACGCGGTGATCCGGATCGCGGACCTTTGCGGACACCTGGGAATCGACCTGGAAGAAGTAATCGAAATCAAAATGGCCTACAATGAAGGCCGCCCGTACAAACACGGAAAGAAATTCTGATCCCGAAGGGAGGAAACACAATGAATCAGTGTCAACTTATGGGGCGCCTGGTACGCGACCCCGAACTGAAATACACGCCACAAGGAACGGCCGTCACGTCGTTCACCCTGGCCGTCGACCGCCGCTTCAATCGCGACAAGGCCGACTATATCAATATTATCGCGTGGCGCCAGACTGCCGAATTCGTCGCGAAGCACTTTGCCAAAGGCCAGCGCGTCGCGATCGTCGGAAGCATACAGACCCGATCCTGGGAAGATAACGACGGCGGCAAACACAAGGCCGTCGAAATCGTCGCCGATTCTGTCTATTTTGCGGACGCCAAAAAGGAAAGCGCCGCCGGAAGCTACGCCGAAAGCGCCATGACGTCCGAAGGCTTCGAAGTGACCGACGAAGATATTCCGTTCTGAAAATAGACTGGGGAAAGGCGGTGAAGATACATGGACAAACCCAAAGAAAGCAAAGTCAGAACAAGGGTCATGGAAATCCTTCGGAACCATGATCAGGAAGCGCGTGTCATAGAAGCACAGATCGCCGCCGAAAAGGAAGCCCTGGAAGCCGACCTGGAATTCATTCTTGAATCGGCTTACCCGTCCAGTCAGTTATCCGACGCCGGCGTCCGAGTCCAGTCTTCACCTGACCCAGACGGAAGACTGGTTCGCATGGTCGACAAGCGCGACCGAAGAAGACAAAGAGCAAACGAAGCGATCGGCAACCTGGAACGCCAACTTCAACAGATCACAGAGGTTCAAAACCTGGTCTACACCCTGGACACCCGTTCGAAATGTGTCCTTCTTGCCCTGTACTACCCTTACAGGTCATACGACGAAGCGGCCGAATTCCTTCAAGTCGAAAGAACAACTGTCTATCGACAAAGAGAAATCGCCCTGAACAGGCTTTTCGCCAGGGCTGAACGGTCAAAAGCCTTCCGCGAATAAAAATTTATGCAACTATGTGCAACTGTTTGCAACTACTTGCAACTATACGCAACTGTCAACGGGAAAAATATATGGTATAACATCATTGTGGACTTGCACGTCCACCCTCCTATTGATATAGGGTACAGGAAGACGTTCCTTCGGGAGCGTCTTTTTTGTACCCGAATTCAGAGGAAATACCGAAAATCAGAAAGGAAGGTGTGAATCATGGCAAAGCTGACGCCGAAACAAGCCCGTTTCTGTGAAGAATATCTGGTCGACCTGAACGCGACACAGGCCGCGATCCGCGCCGGATATTCTGCCGAATCAGCTGGAAGTATCGGAAGTGAAAACCTGACGAAACCTGAAATTCGCGCGCGCATAGAAACCGCAATGGCCGAAAGGTCCAAAAGAACCGGAATCAACGCCGACCGCGTTCTTCGGGAACTGGGACGAATCGCCTTTGTGAACCCGAAGGACGTCCTTGACTTACAGACTGCGGAAGTAAAGCCGGACACCAGCGACGACGATCTGGCAGTTATCGCCGGAATGAAGGTCAAATATGTCCCACATAAGGACTTCGACGAAAACGGTGATCCTGTCATTGAACAGGCAATCGAACGCGAAGTCAAGCTGTGCGACAAGCTGAAAGCGCTTGAACTTTGCGGCCGTCACCTGGGAATGTTCAAAGACAATCCCGAAGCAAATGTCCCTGTTACGGTGGTGATCAATTATGACTACGGCGGCGAAGATTGAATTCAAAGCGTCGGCACAGTTTAACCCTGTCTTCCGCCCTGTCAATGAATGGCGCGGCCGATATAGGATTCTGAAAGGTTCAGCCGGTTCCGGAAAGTCTGTGAATATCGCCCAGGACTATATCGCGAAACTGTCCGATCCGGCCTATACCGGCGCGAACCTTCTTGTCGTGCGCAAGATTGAAGAAACAAACCGCGACAGTACCTTCGCCGAATTACAGGCGGCAATATACAGAATGTTCGGCCCCTATGCTGACCGCTTCTGGAAAGTGAATCTGAATCCGCTTGCGCTTGAATGTAAGATCACCGGAAACCGAATCATTTTTCGCGGTGTCAAGGATCAGCGACAGCGTGAAAAGGTGAAGTCGATCACCTTCAAGAACGGAAAACTGGTCTGGATATGGTGTGAAGAAGCGACAGAACTTCTTTCCGAAGACGTTGACATTCTGGACGACCGTCTTCGTGGTAATCTGAACGAACTGAATCCGAATCTGTACTACCAGATAACAATGACGTTCAACCCAGTCAGCGCGACGCACTGGATCAAAGGCCGATACTTCGACAAGGCCGATCCGGACGTCCTGGCCCACCATTCAACATATAAGACAAATCGGTTCATAGACCCAGCCTATTTTCGCCGTATGGAGCGACGCAAGGAAGAAGACCCCGAAGGTTATCGCGTCTATGGTCTGGGCGAATGGGGCGAACTGGGCGGCCTGATCCTGACGAACTTCGAAGTCCATGACTTCAAGACCGGAAAGGACAACTTCGACGCCTTCTATTATGGCCAGGACTTCGGCTATAACCACGCGGACGCCATTCTGGGCGTTGGCTGGAAAGACGGCGAAGTATATATCTGTTCCGAAATCTATGTCTTTGAAAAGGACACCGAAGAAATTATCGGTTTGGCCAAACAGAACAAAGTCGACCAGCGCGTCGAAATGTTCTGCGATTCCGCTGAACCGGACAGGATCAAGACCTGGTCAAAAGCCGGCTTCCGCGCCTACCCTGTGAAGAAAGAGCCTGGAAGCGTGAAAGCACAAATCGACTGGCTGAAAGGCCGGAAAATCCACATTCACCCGTCATGCGTGAATGTACTGAAAGAAGTCCAACAATGGAAATGGAAAAAGGACCCGACGTCCGGTCTTTACATAGACGAACCGGTCGAATTTATGGACGACGCTATGGCCGCCCTTCGTTATTCGGTCGAACGTCTTCGTCGTGGTTCTTCTATCGAAGTATTGAAGTGAGGTGTAAAAATGGCCGAATTATCTGTTATGGACCGGATCAATATGATTCTGTCCGACCCCGAAAAAGCTACAATGACGCTGGCCCAGATCGTCAGCGAAGAAATACGCGAATTCAAGGCGTCCCCTGAATACGCGATCATGCTTGAAGCTGAATCCTATTACAGGAACCGAAGCGACGTCCAGCGAAAGACGGTTGACGTTGCGAACCGTTCAAACACGAAGATCGAACACCCGATCTTGAAGAAACTTGTCGACCAGAAAGCGAACTACCTTCTGTCGAAGCCCTGGACGGTCGACACCAAAAACAGCGCATACGGCGAAGCATTGACGAAAGTCTTTGACCAGACCTTCCGTCGGAAGATTAAATCCCTGGGGAAAGGCGCGATCAAGTCCGGCATTGCCTGGATTCAGCCCTATTTCAGGGACGGGAAACTGGCGTTTATGCGTATTCCTTCGACCGAACTTGTCCCTTTGTGGCGCGACGCTGAACGAACGGAACTGGACGCCTTTATCCGATTTTATGACCAGGTCATTTATATCGGGACCAGGAAACACATCATCACACACGCCGAATTCTGGTGGCCTGGTGGTGTAAAATGGTTCAAGACGGACGCCTTCGCCGGAACGGGCGCCGGAAACTTCTATGTCGACAAGGAACACGGCGACGAAGCGTCTGACTATACGGAACCACATTTCGTCGTTGACAATAAGCCGTACAACTGGGAAGAATGTCCGATCGCCTGGCTGAAATACAACGAAGAAGAACTTCCACTTTGCTATTACATTAAGGACCTGATCGACGACATCAACTGGCAGACGTCCGTCACTTCCGACGTTCTGCGCGACGTGGCGAAGTTTATCTATATTCTTCGTAACTATGGCGGACAAGACCTGGCTGAATTCCTGAAAGACCTAAAAGAACACATGGCGATCAAGGTCACGTCTGACGGTGGTGTGGACAAATTACAGGCCGATCTAAATATCGACGCTGTCATGGCCTTCCTGGACAAACAGCGCCGCGATCTGTTCGACTTTGCGGCCGCTGTCGATACAAAGGACCCTGACCTGGGGAACGCCAGCGGAACGGCGATCAATTTCCGCTATATGGACCTTGACGCCGACTGTGATTCCCTGGGAACGGAACTGAAAGACACCTTCCGGCGTCTGAAACTGTTCATTGACGTTTACTTCCAGATCACCGGCCAGGGTGACTTCACGAACGAAGAATTCGATATTGTCTTCAATATGGACCTTCCGGTCAACGAAACAGACATCATCAACAACGCCGTAAACAGCAACGGTCTTCTGTCGAAGCGGACGATCCTTCAAAATCACCCGTGGGTCACAGACGTCGACGAAGAACTGGCCAGAATCGACGAGGAAAAGAAAGCCGCTATGGAAGAATACGGCGACGGCCTTTTCAATCACGCTATGGGCGCCGACGACAGCCAGGAAGGCGGCGACAGCGCCGGCCTGAATGGTGGTGACGGTAATGACGAATAATGAAGCATACTGGACAGAAAGAGCCTTGAAACGCGCCGAAGAAGCCTACCTTCACGACGCGGCATTGACGGCGAAACTGTTCCAGGAATACGAATCCGCCGCGAAAGCTATCAAGCGCGAAATCAGCGCCTTCTATTCGAAGTATGCCGGCAAATATGGCCTTACATACGATCAGGCCGTCCGTCTTCTGAACCGGAAGGAATTCCAGGAATGGAAAGCAAGTCTGGCGGAATATGTGGACTATATCGCCACGATCCAGGACCCGAAGGTCAAGGCGCTTCTGACGGCACAACTGGACGCCCTGTCGGCGAACAGTTCTATTTCCCGACTGGAAGCCCTTCAAGGTCAAATCGACCTGATCCTGAATGACCTGTTTGACAAAGGCGTCGCACAAATGAAGAACCAGTTCGGCGACGACTTCGTCGAAGGCTATTACAAGAAATGTTATGACCTTCAATCCAGGGCCGGATTCTTCAACGAAATCGCAAAGATCGACTATGCGACCATTGAAAACGTCGTTTCTTATCCCTGGTCCGGCGCCATGTTTTCCGATCGCCTATGGCAGAACAAACAGGCGCTTCTTTTCAACACCAGGGAAGTTCTGACCCAGGGACTTATCCAGGGAAAAAGCGTGAACGTCATGTCTTCCGCCCTGGCGGCCAAAATGGGCCAGTCCTATAAGAACGCCGAACGCCTGGTCAGGACAGAAACCGCGCATATTCACGCGGAATCAGATCGGGCCGCATACAAAGAAGCCGGCGTCGAACAATATGAATTCATGGCGACGCTGGAAGTCCGAACCTGTGACGTCTGCGGAAGCCTGGACGGGAAACACTTCAAAGTCAGCGAAGCGAAAGCCGGTGTCAATTATCCGCCGATACACCCGAATTGTCGGTGTACTACGGTAGAATATGACCCAGACGACGCCCTGGACTGGTACAATTCCGGTCAACCTATGCCGAAAACCAAAACTTACGAAGAATGGTACGACGAACAGGTGGCCAGGAACGGCCAGGGATCGGTTGAGGTTGAGCGACAAAAGGTGTATAATAGAAAAGCAGACCTGGAACAGTTCGAAGCCTATTCCGAACGCCTGGGCGCTGACGCACCTTCTGACGTCGACACCTTCCAACGCTTGAAATATAGCAAGCCGGCCGAATGGTCCGACCTGAAAGGTCTTTATTCTTACAAAGGGCGCGTTCCAGAAGCGACGAAGGCCGACTTCCAGACATACAAGAAGATCAAAGCTACCGGCATATATGGAACCGTCAGAGTTCCGGCCGCGAAGATTGATACTTCCGCCCTGACGCTTGACGTCGCACACATAAACGAGCGCCGCCACGGTGTCACCCAGGAAGAAGCCGTTTCCTACATCAAGAACGCGGCGTTTTCCCTGAAAAGGCACCACTGGACCGGTGAAACCTTCCTGAACTACTATTCAGAAGAAGGCGCTTCGTATGTGAGGACCAGCGACAACGTGATCCGGACTTCCTTCAAGAAGGACGAATTCGACAAAAAGACAAAATCCGCTATGGAGGTTTTGAAGAATGGAAAATAAAACTGTTTTCTGTCCTGTCCTTCAAAGACAGGTCAACGGCGACGACTGTTTCGATATTTCAATGGTCGCCGAAAAGACAACCCCCGACAGGTTCCTTCCGAAGGACTTGAAGCCGGAAGACTTCACGGACAGCAAGAAGGAAATCTGTTTGAAATGCAAATATCACCCTGAATAAGCGTCGATCGGATATTCCGACCGGCGTTTTCTTATGCGTTGAATCAGACATCACCCTTTCGGTGGTGTCTTTTTCATATACAAAAACAGCCGCACCCGTCCGGCGACCAGGCGGAACCGCAAAGCGTGTGGAAGTCACGATAAACACAGCGGAAAAGAAAGGAGCGATCACACATGATCATTGAAGGAATCAAAAATCTTCTGGGCGAAGACCTGACGAAACAGGTTGAAACAGCGCTGAAAGGAAAAGGCAAAGACGGAAAGGACGTCGATCTTGTTATCGGAAACGACGGAAGTTTCGTTCCGGCCGAAAAGTACAACGGCGCCAACAGCGGCAAGACCAGCGCGGAAAACGCATTGAAAGCCGCCGCCGAAGCGTTGAAGGCGATCGGCGGAAGTGGCGATCCGGCCAAGATCGCCGAAGACGTGAAGACGGCCCAGACCACAATCACAACCCTTCAAACCAACCATGACGCCGAAATCAAGAAGATCAGCAAGAACGCCGCCCTTCGAATGGCCCTGAACGGAAAAGTCCACGACCCTTCGGACATTATCGGCCTTCTGGACCTTGAGAAAATCGACGTCGACGACGCCGGCAACCTGAAAACAAACCTTGACGGCCTTTTGAAGCCTATCAAGGAATCGAAAGGCTATCTGTTCACCGAACCGGCGAAACCTGGCGCCCCTGAAATCAAAGGCGCAAAGCCGGCCGAGCCTGGCGCCCCTGGCGCACCGGCCGCAAAAGCAGACGGCCCCGTTTGCTTGTAAAAACACACAAACCAAAAATCAGAAAGGAATGATTTACAATGGCAAGAACAAAAGCAATCAGCCTGATCCAGTCCGGTTCTACGAAGGTAGACCTTGCCGAACTTTCCGGCCTTGTGATCAGCAACATTCAGAAGGACACCCTTTCCCAGGGTTTGAAGTCCCAGGCGTACACTGGCAATCCTGCCAGCGGTTCCGTCGAGTTTAAGCGCTTCAAGAACAGCGCTTCCCAGCCTTACGGTACGGCAAGAACTGCCGGCAAGGGCGACGCGATCACCGTTCCGCCTACTACCGTAAACCTTAACACCCACAAGGAAATCGTCGAAGAAGCCGCAAAGTTCGACCTTGACACTTTCGGCGTCGGAAACATCATGGCCAGACGTGCCGACAACCACGTCGATACTGTGGCGTCTGAATTCGATACTGCCTTCTTCGCCCAGGCAAAGGCCGAAGGTACTTCCTACACGCCGGCCAGCGACGCCGGAATCGAAGACCTTCTGGAAGGTATCATTCAGACTTTGGAAAGCGTCAAGAACGATTATGTTCGCGGCGTTCCCCGTAACATGATCCGCCTTGTCCTTGATCCTCTTACCTACGGCAAGGCCAGAAACTACCTTGACAAAAGCACCAACAACGCCAACGTGGACACGGCCGCCGAAGACTTCGCTATTTTCCACGGTGTAAGGGTATATTCTTCTATCAATCTTCCTGTGACGTCCGAACCGGCCGCCGACAGCAAGACGAAGACCACCACGGTTCACGCTATCGCCATGATCGAAGGCGCTATCGCACAGCCGGCGGTTATCTATCCTTACAAGGAGCCTGAAAAGATTCCTCTTTCCAACGACTACGGCGTGTCTATGTTCTTCGACTACGGCACGAAGGCCCTTACCCCTGACCTTATTTTCTGGTATGGAACTTCCGTCACTGCGTAAGTGGCGGAGCCTTTATAGGAGGTAGCAACATGAACACAAAATTCAAAAGTATTGTAACCGGCGCGATCCTGGAACCGAATTCCGAAATGGTCGCTGAACAGCTTCGAAAGAATCCTTCCTTCGTTGTCTATGACGGCCAGGAAGCCGCACAGGGCGACGAAAAGCCCCTGTCGAAGATGAACAAGGACGAACTTCTGAAAGTCGCCCAGGACGCCGAAATCGCGGTTCCTGACGGCGCCACAAAGGCGGAGATCGTCGAACTGATCAAAGCCGCACAGGGCGACGAATAAAGCGGAACCGCCGAAAGGTGGTGGAACTATGTTCGAACAGATTCTTTCGTCCCTGGACGGCCTGACTGATCTTGAACGTGCGGACGTCCTTCGCGTTCTTATGTCGAAGGACAGCCGCCTTTCAAAGGTCAAGGCCCTTCTGGGAATCACAACGACGGATCAGGACGACGTTCTGGAATTCGTTATTCAGACAGTCGAAGATATGATCCTGTCGTACATCAATCAGGACACCCTTCCGCCGCGTCTGGAAAACGTCTTGATCGTCATGTGTGTCAGCTATTACAAATCGGCCGGACTGGGAACCACGACGGCCGCCGTCGGTCCTGTGGCGTCTGTGAAGCGTGGCGACGTCCAGACTTCCTTCGCCACCGGTTCCGGTTCTTCCGGATCGGCGAACACCTTCAACCTGGGAACAGACAGCGGCGACTTCTTCGGGTGGAAAACTGTCCTGAACGAATATCGCGTGTTAAGGTGGTGATCCTATGGCCTTCGGAAACGCAAGCGCTGAACGCGCCGCAATCGAATTGACCTACGAAGACACCGCCACCGTGAGCCGTACAACGTCACAGAGAGGGAAAAACAACATTTCAACGTCTTCCCCTTCTGTGATTTACGACGGTATCATTTGCGCGCTATCGTATACAGGTTCAGACAATAGCAGACAGACGGACGCACAGAACAACGTCGATTATGACGCTGTCATTTTCGCCAGTCCGGACCTTCTGGTCCTTCCTGGTGACACAATCGTCGTAAAACGGTTCGGACGGGACGATCCTTCCAGTGGTCGAAACCTGACCTTCGAAGTGATCGGCCGTCCTTCCGTCTATGCGACACATCAAGAAATCAAAGTAAAGGACGGTGATCTGGCGTGAGCGTGGACAATTCTGAACTTATGGCCTTTCAGAATCAGATTCAGGCGTTGAAAGACGATATTCCTGAAATAATGGACAGCCTGGCCGTCGGCGAAGGACGCTACGCGCGCGACCAGGCCCGTAAAATCTGCAAGGAAGAAAATATCGTAAACACTGGCGACTATCGACGCAACTTCAAAAGCGGAACAAAGGCGATCCGCGCCGGTAATTCGTACAAAATCGACGTCTTCAACAATCTTGACTATGCGAAGCCGCTTGAATACGGCTTCCGAAGTCACTTCGTTCCTGGCCACTGGGAAGGGAATTCCTTCAAGCACCAGAGAAACGACCCTGACGGCGGAATGTACGTCGGACCGGCCGGCGGCTATGTTCGCGGTCATTTCACCCTTCGGCGCGCTATAAGACGCACGAAGACAACCCAGGCGGCACGACTGAACCGGAAAATGGACCGGATCATTCGTCAACGCATGAATGGAGGTGACACAGAATGACGCTGAACAACTTCCTTGAAGCTGTCGCCGAAAAACTTGTCGGCCTGTGGCCCGATCGACACGTATTCGTCAATGAAATTCCGAAGGATTCTGACGGGAATTTCTTCGTCGGAATTATCGAAACGACACAGGAAAAGAAACTGGATCGGCGCCGCCGGCGTCATGTCCAGATTGAAGTTCTTTATTTCCTGGCGTCGAAGGATAACCTTGACTTCAACGAATGGTCTGAAAAAATGCTGGACGAATTCGAATCCCTGACTGTGGCCGAAACAGAAAGTCGTTCCCGACTGGTTCGCCTGACGAATGTCACGGCCAGAAAGGACGACGACAGCCGTGTCTATCAGTTTCTTTTTGACGCGGACTTCTACTTCGTGATCACGCCGGAAGTGATTCCGACTATGTATTATCTGGACCAGGACAACACAATCAGATCGGAGGTAATCGAATAATGGCAACAAAGAAAAAGGCTGATTCCGTTGGCCAGGCGGAACCTACTTTCAGCAAAGAACAACTGGTCAAATCCGAAACGCTGGGTCTTCCCAGGGACGCCGTGGCGGCGATCCTGAAAGACGGCCAGCAGTACACACGGGAACAGGCAATCCAGCTTGTGACCGAATTTCTTGAAAGGAAGGTGTAACCTATGCCTATTGGTGGTGGTACTTTCACAGTACAGAACAAAATTCTTCCTGGTGCTTACATCAACTTTGTAAGCATGGGAACCAACGCCAAAATGGGAAGTCGTGGCGTCGCCGCCCTTCCCCTTGAACTTAACTGGGGACCTGACGACAAGGTCTTCACTATGACCGCGACCGACTTCAACGCGACCAGCTTGAAAGTTTTCGGTTACGATCCTACCGACGCGAACATTCTTCTTGTTCGCGAAGCACTGAAACGCGCGAAATCCCTTCTGATCTATCGCGTAAACGGTGGCGGCACAAAGGCCAGCGCAACCGTCGGCGGAATGACTGTTACCGCGAAATATGGCGGCACACACGGAAACGACATCATGGTCGCCGTGATCACCAACGTCGACGACGCGACAAAGGTCGACGTCGTGACCTATCTTGACGGCGTGGTTATGGACAGCCAAACCGTCGCGAAATCCGGCGGCGCCGCTTCCCTGGTAGCGAATGACTTCGTAACCTTCGGAACAGCGGCAACCCTTACGGCCGCAACAGCAACCGCCTTGACCGGTGGAACAAACGCCGCTGTCAACGCCGCAAAGCACACGGCCGCCCTGAACGCCTTCGAAGTCGAATCCTTCAATGTGATCGGCTATCCTGGCACGAATACGGACGTCAAGGCCCTTTATGGCGCCTTTGTGAAGCGTCTTCGTGACGACGAAGGAAGAAAGATCGTCGGCGTCCTTTATGACTACGACGGCGACAATATGGGCCTGATCAACGTCAAGAACGGCGTTATCCTGGCCAACGGAACCACATTGACCGGCGACAAGGCCGTCGCTTGGGTGGCTGGCGCTTCTGCCGGTGCGGAAGTGAACGAATCCCTGACAAATACGGCTTACGACGACGCTGTGGACGTCGATATTAAATATACGAAGTCCCAGTTTGAAGCCGCTATCAAGGCCGGCGAATTCACATTCTACGCCGACAACGGAAAAGCCCGTGTCCTGACTGACATCAACAGTCTTGTCACAATCGGCCAGAATATGTCTTCCGACTGGACGTCGAACCGCGTTGTCCGCGTTATGGACGGCTGGGCGAATGACGTCGCCCGAATCTTCGGCGAATCCTATATCGGTCTTGTAACCAACAGCGACACCGGCCGCCAGCTTTTCAAGGCTGACCTTGTGGCGCTTGCAAATCAGTATCAGTCGATCGACGCAATCAGCAACTTCAAGTCTGACGACATCACTGTCAACCAGGGCGACGGGAAACGCGACGTCGCGGTCGACTGCGCTTTACAGCCGAACGACAGCATGGAAAAACTCTATATGACTGTCGTCGTAAACTAAGAAAGGGGTGACAGACAATGAAAACTTTGAACGCACCTGATACCATTTCCGGCAAGGAAGGCCGCGCCTATGCGAAAATCAATGGCAACAATGAAGAACTGTTCTACGCGAAGACGATCGAAGCGAACGTCGAAAAGAGCAAGTCCGAAATCAAGGCTATCGGAAAGCGTATGACTGGCCACAAGACAACCGGTGCGAACGGTAGTGGTTCTATGACGCTTTACTATATGACGCCGCTTTTCCGTGAAATGCTTCGCCAGTGGAAGGAAACCGGAAAGGACGTTTACTTCGATATGGTGGTCGAGAATGACGACCAGGAATCTTCGGCCGGAAAACAGACGGTTCTTCTTATGGACTGCAATCTGGATTCTGTCGTCCTTGCGAAGCTGGACGGCGATTCTGACGACGCCCTGGACGAAGACGCCGACTTCACTTTCGAAGACTTCGACATTCTGACACCGTTCACGAAGTTCTAAGCTATCAAAGGAGGAAAACAAAATGGGTAAATTACAGGAATTCCTTATGTCCAACCAGGACGACATTCAGGCAACAGCGGAAGTCGCGGTCAGCGGCTTCCCTGTTCCTTTCACGATCAAGTCGATCACCGAAGGCGAAAACAAGGCCATTCGTAAGTCTTGCCAGAAAATCACCTTCGACAAGAAGACACACCAGAAGACCACGGAAACGGATCAGGACCTTTACAATAACCGTCTTGTGATCGCGTGCTGTGTGGACCCGAACTTCAAGGACGCGGAACTTCAAGCGAAATTCGGTGTCATGGGCGCCGAATCCTTGATCGACGTCCTTTTGAAGCCTGGCCAGTTCGTCGATCTTCTTCTGGGTGTCCAGGAAGTCAACGGCTTTTCTGACGACGTGAACGACCTTCGCGAAGAAGCAAAAAACTAATCACCGGTGGAGGTGTGGACGCTGACGCGGACGGCGAAGCTGTCTACGCACATTACGCCTTGCACCGGTTGAAAATCCTTCCCAGTACGCTTGTAGCCCTTCCCCTTCGGGAACGGGCTTTTATTTATGCTTCGATTGACCTTCAAATCGAAAAGGAAAAGAAAGAAGCACAAAAAGCGAAACGGAAAGGCAAGAAAGGAAGGTGATGAACCGTATAGGGCTACGACAGTATATAAACAAGTCTTCCAAAACTGTCGTAGTCCTTACGGATTATTTTTTCCTTGCATAAATCCGATAGACACTTTTGAATTTGATTATGCTGAAATTGCTGAAACTGCTGATATATTTCTTTTGCGAAAACATTTCTTTTTCCCTGAATGAAAAAGGTTATTTCCTTGCGTATATCTTCGGCAGTTATGCCGTCTGGATATTCGCTTTGTAGGGACAAACTTTTTACAGACGCCGACAATCTCGGATCGCCTTCCCACATATTTTTGAAATATTCAATTCCGCCAGCGCCGCCAGCATAGCAAAATTCTTTTACTTTTTTCATTAGGTCAATAAAAGATTGATATTGATTCCTTTTGTAAAAGTCAATTAGTGAATCTTCAAGGTTATCAAGGACATCTGAATATCGTTCGGAAAATTCGCCTTCCAGATCTTCTAATTCTTCTTCCGATAGGTATTCTTTCATACTGCTTCACCCCCTTTCGGTTGATATGGTGATATTATAACATTTCAATGAACCTGACATAAAGGGGACAAAGCAAATAAATTGCAAATAATTGCAAGAAAGGAGGTTCTGAATTGTCCGTAGCTACACAAATGACCATACGCGACGGTATGTCTTCTAAACTGACTACGATTGCGAAACGTGCCGAATATGTCAATACTGTACTGGCGCGAACGGACGTGTTATCGGATCAAATAAGCCTGAACGACGCTTACAACAATATTGCCGACAGCATAAACCGCGTCGCAAACCAGTTAGAACACGCCAACAAGCGACAAGACGAACTGGCCGAAAAAACCAAAAAGACAAAATCGGAATTTCAAAAACTTTTAGATACAGTCCGAAACCTGGCCGTCGTCAGGTTTGCCCAACGGTTCGGCACGGCAATTCTTGACCTTGCGGACAGTATGACGTCGACCAGGGCCAGACTGGACATAATGAACGACGGACTTCAAACCACGGACGAATTACAGTCTATGATTATGAAATCCGCCAACCGGTCCCGCGCCGCCTATCAGACAACGGCTGACGCCGTTTCGAAAATGGGTATCATGGCAAAGGACGCCTTTTCAAACAACGACGAACTGATCAAGTTTACAGAATTGATCAATAAACAGTTCACAATCGCCGGCACTTCGGCCGCCGGTATCGACGCGGCTATGTTACAGCTTACACAGGCCATGTCTTCCGGTGTCCTTCGTGGTGAAGAATTGAACAGCGTCTTCGAACAGGCGCCGACAATCATTCAGACGATCGCGGACTATCTTGACGTACCTATCGGCAAAATTCGCGATATGGCCGCCGACGGTCAGATCACTTCGACGATCGTCAAAAATGCCATGCTGGCGTCTGCTGACGAAATCAACGCGAAGTTTGAAGCTATGCCTATGACCTTCGCCCAAGTCTGGACAATCGCGAAAAATATCGCCCTGGAAGCCTTTACGCCTGTTATTCAGGCGATCGGTTCCGGCGCACAATGGATTTATGACAACTGGTCCACTATCGCCCCGATCTTCTGGGGCCTGGCCAGTGCCGCCCTTGCCTATGCTGTGGCGCTGGGAATCCAGACGGCCGCGACCTGGATCGCAGACGGAGCCGCGAAGGCTTTCTTTACGACGCTTCTGACGAATCCGCTTTTCTGGATCGCCCTTGCGGTCGGCGTTGTCGTCGCCGCGCTTTACAGAATGATTCAGGCTGTCGGCGGCGTGAAAAACGCCTGGGAAATCTGCAAAGCGGCCCTTGTGGTCGCCTGGGCGGCCTTGAAGGTAGCGTTCTTTGCAACCTATAACTGGATCGCGAACCTGATTGACAAACTGAAACTATGCTGGCAAAGGGCCGGCGTGGCCATAGCCGGATATATGGGCGATATGAAAGTAAACGTCCTGACAATCCTTCAAAATATGGTCAACGGCGCGATCGACATCATAAACAAGTTTATCGGCTTACTGAACAAGATTCCTGGTGTCAGCATTGACGCGGTCGAACAAGTAACCTTCGCCACAACTGCGAAGGCGGAAAACGAAGCCGCGAAGCAAGCCAGAGCCGACGCCTTGAACAAGTACGAATCGGACATCAAAGCCGCACAGGCCCAGCGTGACGCCACCTATTCAGCGGCGAAGAAAGAACTTGCTGACGCTACGGCCGCACTGTCTAAGACCTACGCCAACGCCAAAGCGGAAGCCGCACAGGCAAAGTCTGACGTCGGCGCCACGGACTGGAATGTCGACGGGACAAACGACGTCGGGAAAGTCGATTCCGTGGGATCGGTCGGAAAAATTGACAGCGACGTAAATATCGCCGATGAAGACCTGAAATTCCTTCGCGACGTGGCCGAAATGCGCTATGTCCAGAACTTCGTCACCTTGACGCCGACTGTGGCTGTCGAAGCCCAGATCAGCGAAAAGGTCGACGTCGACGAAGTCGTCGAACGAATCGAAAGCAAGCTGGAAGACGAATTCACAGCGGCGGCGGAAGGAGTGTATAACTAATGAGCAACTACCGAATGACACTGATCGTCGGTGGACGGGAAATCAACATTCCCGTCCTTCCGGCGAAACTGAACGTGTCTTCGCCTGGGAAAAATGAGCGCGTGACAGTGCTTGACCTGGGCGAAGTCCTTCTTTTACGCAAAAAGGGCCTTCGGGTTCTGTCCTGGGAAAGTTTCTTTCCGGCCGATTCCGCGCCGTACACTACCGGACAGGTTCGGGACCCTATTTCTATTATTCAGGCAATCCAGAAAGCCAGGGACAGCAAAACGCCGGTCCGCTTCCTGATAACAGGAACAGACCTGGACTGTAATATTCGAATGGGAATCGAATCCTTCGAATACGAAGAACGGTCCGGCGAACTGGGCGACCTGTACTATACGATCAAACTGTACGAATGGAAAGACACGTCGCCGAAGAAAATTGTCCTTCCGAAAAAGAAGAACACACCGGCGAAAACCCAGGAACCGGCCAGGGCCGGAAAGCCTGAAAAGAAATCGAAAACCTATACGGTCAAAAAAGGCGACTGCCTGTGGAATATCGCGAAGAAATTCTATGGCAAGGGAAGCGACTATACAAAAATCTACAACGCCAACAAGGGGACGATCGGAAAGAACCCGAATCTGATCTACTCTGGCCAGGTTTTCACAATTCCATAATGGCCATTCGTATTCAATACCAGAATAACGTCACAGGCGCGGCGTTCGATATAACGACGCTTGTCAGTGGCGCGAAATGGTCGACAAAACGGTCCGGTTCCCCCGCTTCCCTGGAACTGACCACCATTGTCAACGACGAAATACAGTGGAGCCACGGCGGAATCGTCACCTTGTTAGACGATAAAACCGGACTGTTTTATGGCTACGTCGTAAAAATCAGCCAGAACGAAAAGGAACAGGTTCAGATCACGGCTTACGATCAGACCTGGTATTTGAAGAAAAACAAGGACACCTATGTTTTCAAGGGGAAACGTGCGGATCAGGTATTGAAGCAGATCGCCGAAGACTTCAAATTGAAAACCGGAAGCCTGGCAAACACCGGATATTCTATCCCGTCTATGATTGAAGACGGCCAGACGCTTTTCGACATTGTCTTGAAGGCTATCGACTACACCCTGATCAATACAGGGAAAATGTTCGTCCTGTGGGATAACTTCGGGAAACTGACCTTGACAGACGTCGAAACGGCGAAGCTGGACCTTTTTGTCGGCGACGGCAGTCTGGCGACCGGCTTCACCTACGAATCAGAAATTGATTCCGAAACCTACAACAAGATCAAACTGGTCAAGGACAACAAGAAGACCGGAAAACGTGACGTTTATATCTTCCAGGATTCTAAAAATATGACCTTGTGGGGTATTCTGCAAGACTACGAAGTGGTTGACGAAGACATGAACGAAGCCCAGATCAAGAAACGCGGCGGACAAATGCTGGAACTATACAACAGACCGAAGCGGTCTTTCAGCGTCAGCGCGATCGCGGACCTGTCAGTCAGAGCCGGCCGCGCCTTGTATATCGGGATCGGCGCCGTGGGCGTGAAATCCTTCTTCATAGTCGAAGAAGCTACGCACGACCTTTTGAAAGAAACAATGTCCTTGAAATTAAAGGTGGTGTAATATGGGACTTCTTGAAACTATGAAACAAGTCGCACAAGCGACCAGCGACGCCGGTATGCCGACGGCTTTTCTGTTCGGTTCCGTGACGAAGACGTCGCCCTTGACGATCCGCGTCGACAACCGGTTCGACATATCCGGCGACGCTATTGTGGTTATGAAGGAATTCCAGGCCGGCTTCTATCCTACCCACTACCACACCGGCGTCAAGGGTAGCCCTTCCACCGAAGAAAAGTCAGGCGGAAGCGGCGACGCGTCCTTCGCGGCACATTCCCACACCTTGAAAGGTAACTACCAGACCAACACTGACGCAAAGTCCGAATATTATTACGGCCTGGCCGTCGGTGACAAAGTGGTCCTTCTGCGAAATGCTGGCGGACAGGCGTTCCTTGTCCTGGGAAGGGTGTGATTTTATGATACCGAACTCGTTAAACGTAACGATCGGCGAAGACGTGGAGGTTCAGACCGCCGCCGAAGCGCCGACAAGAACATTCAAAATCGACTTCGACGCCGGCCGCGTCGGTGGCTTCTGTGATGAAACGGAAGCCATGAAACAGGCCATTTACAAAATACTGCAAACAGAACGCTTCGAATACCTGATCTATTCCTGGAATTACGGAATCGAACTGAACGCCGTTGTCGGGAAAAGTTTTCAAGTGTTTGCAAGTGAAATAAAACGTGTAATTCGCGAAGCCCTTCTGGCAGACAGCCGGATCACCGACGTCACAGACTTCGAAGTGGCCCAGATTGACAAAAGAACCGCTTCCGTGAAGTTCACGGCCGAAACTATCTTCGGCGAAATACCTATTGAAAGCGAGGTGAACGCGAATGTATGAGGATATGACCTTCGAAAACATTATGGACCGCTGTCTGGATCGCGTGTCTTCTTCTATCGACAAACGCGAAGGTTCCGTCGTATATGACGCCATAGCGCCGGCGGCGGCCGAACTGGCGATCATGTATATCGAACTGGCCTACCTTATGGACCGCGCCTTTCCTGATACGGAATCCGGCGACGACCTGACAAAGAAAGTCCGCGAAAGAAGTATCTTCCGAACACCGGCAACCGCCGCAATTCGAAAGGGCTATTTTGAAGACGGAAACGGCGCCGCTATGGACGTGCCGATCGGAACACGTTTTTCCGGTGACAATCTGAACTATACCGTCACCGAAAAGATCGCAACAGGACAGTTTCGCCTTCTGTGTGAAACGCCAGGCGCGGCCGGCAACCAGTACCAGGGGAACCTTTTCCCGATCGACTACGTGGAAGGACTGGGCGCGGCCAGACTTGCGGACATTTTGATCAACGGTGAAGACGAAGAAAGCGACGAAGACCTTCTTGACCGCTATATGGACAGCTTACAGGCCCAGGCATACGGCGGAAACAAAGCCGACTATAAAACAAAGGTCGAACTTCTTCAAGGCGTCGGCGCCGTCAAAGTGTTCCCTGTATGGAATGGCGGCGGAACCGTGAAGATCGTCTTTGTAAATAGTGACTGGGGAATCCCTTCTTCTGACCTTATCAACAGCGTTCAAACAGCCGTCGATCCGGTTCAAAACCAGGGCGTCGGTGACGGTATCGCCCCGATCGGACACGTCGTCACAGTCGAAGGTGTGACCGGAACCACGATCAACGTGTCTTTCACGCTGACTTTTTCCGGTTCGTCCACCTGGTCGACCGTCGAAACATCTGTGAAGAAGGCTATTCAAGACTACTTTGACAGCCTGGCCAAAACCTGGGACGAACAAGAAAACCTTGTCGTCCGCGTCAGCCAGATTGAAACAAAGGTTCTGAATGTCGAAGGCGTGATCGACATTACCGGAACCAAAATCAACGGCGGAACACAAAATATTTCCCTGGCTTCAAATGCGATTACGGTTCTGGGGGTGGTGACAAATGGTTCTTAAAGAATACTGGCCGCGCTGTCTGCAAGAACTGATCGAATTTCAGCAGATCGCCAACGCGGAACAACCTGAATTTGAAAAGGTCGTCAGTGACGTAAAATCGGCCGCTGACGACTTCTTTCTGGTGTCCCTGTCCGAATATGGGTGCGAACGCTGGGAAAAGATTCTGGGGCTTTCTGTGGAGCCTGGGGACACATTACAGGACCGCCGCGACCGAATCCTGATTAAGTGCCTGGATCAGCTTCCCTATACTTACAGGACCCTTTTGAAATACCTTGCAACGGTCAGCGAAGACTTCACAGTCACCCTAAACGAAAACGCCTATGATTTATATATCAGAATCCGCCTGGAAGGCTACGCCCAGCGCGACGCCCTGGCGGCGACCCTGGGACAAATGATTCCGGCGAATCTGGTTCTTCGCTTGCGGACGGATATTCCACAAGACGACCAACCGGCCAAAACGGCCGCATGTTCCGCTATGGCTACAATGAACCGGCACAAACACACGCCGGCAACGTAAGGAGGAAAAGCAAATGGCAAAATTCAAGTCCATTGTCACGGACGGCGGAAGCGAAGCCCTAACGGCCCTTATCGCGTCCGGACAGAAATTGATACTGACACGCGCGGCCGCCGGAAGCGGCGTCGCCCAGGTCAGCCCGAATACACTGACCGATCTTGTAAACGTGGAAAACGTCAGCGCCAACCTGTCCGAAAAGGAACTGGTCGAAGGTTCGCCTTCGATCATGCAAATTCCGGTACAGGTAACGAACGAAGGTCTGGAATCGAATGTCTGGATCAGAGAAATCGGCGTCTTCGGCCTGGACATCAGCGGAAACGAAATTCTTTTCTGCTATGGCTGGCTTGACGGCGAAGACAGCGACAACGTCCTTCCGGCTACAACCTTTGAAGAGGACGCCGACACAGTCCACATTCACGACCTGGCCGTCTTTATCACCAACCAGGAAGCGGCGGCCGTATCTGTCCAGGTGGGCGTCGGTTCCTTCGTGACAACCGCGCAAATGACCGCATACGCCGCGCCTGTGCTTCATACCCAGGCCGCGACCACGATCAACGAAACGACCGGCGAAACCACGGAACAGGTTCAACGGCGCCAGGACAACGACATTCAGTCGATCCTTGAACAGTTGAACACCGGATTCACCGGAACAACCGTCACACACACTTTCGTTTCTGCACAGCTTCAATACTGGAAAGGCTACGACGGAACAGGAATTCCGGAAGGTATTCTGGATCAATCCCTGAACCGTCTTTATTTATGACCAGAATCGGCGCCACGCCGTCGGAAACGTCTTGCCTTATATCAAACCTATTCACGGAAATTCGGCCCGTCTGCGGCCACTGTGAGGGCGACAGCGTGGTCCTGTGTGGCGTAACCTACGAAGGACAGGAAGAAACCGTCGTCCTTCGTGATTATGGCTTCGACTATTCCGGCGATCCGGAAACCGTCGAAAATATCCGAAAGCGAAGGTGTATCTATGGGAACAAGAAGAAACTACCAGCGGACTTCGAATAAAAATGACAGTCCGCTTCACGTTCTTCCGGTGGCCGAAAGGCTGATCGACTATACCCTGGACCTGACCGACAACGCGAAACGCTTTCCGAAGCGCGTCCGTTTTTCGATCACAAACAAGATTCAGGGCCACGTCATGGCCATATACGACGGCTTACTGGAAGCAAACGAAATATTTCCGATCCGCACAGAAGCGGACCGGACAGAACGGCTTCGTCTGCAAAGGACCGCCCTGACCGAGTGTAAGAAACTGCTTCACATGATCGAATTATCGAAGAAGCGAGCCTATATCGACAAGGACACCTTTGACTATTGGACGAAGTTGACACTGGACGTTAAGTTCATGACCGCGAAATGGTACAAGGCCGAACAGGACACCGCCGAAGCGATCGCCCCGTCGGACCCTATACCGGAAAGCGTGTAATGATATTTAGGGAATGACCTGTTACCCCGAACGCCGGCAACGCGAACAATGCGCGCAATGTCAACACGGACGGCAGTCTGAACAACAACAACGCGTACAATGGCAACAATGGCGTTCGGCCGGATTTGGTGGAAAACGCGACCGAGTAAGGCGAAGAACCTGAAAACAGAGTACCCCAACAAAGGAGGTCATTTCCTTCCGAAGTGCCGGAAAGGCCACGGTAAACACAAGATTGACGACGAATGGCCTTCCTACTGTGACGGCCGGACTGTAAGCGTCAAGGAGGATTTTTATTTTGAGCGAAGACCAGACATTGAATCTTTCTGACTTCGCGAAGGTGATCGACTTTAACAGTCTATATCAATCGTATACAGAAGCGCGCAAAGGTAAACGGTGGAAATATGCGGTCTGCAAATACGAAGTGAACGTCCTTGAAAACCTTATGTTCGTTCATTTCATGTTATCAGCCCACAAATACCGCCTGTCGCCTTATAACTGCTTCATTGTGAAAGAACCGAAGGAACGGCTGATCATGTATAACAGCTTCCGCGACAAAATCGTTCAGCATAGTCTTTGTGATAATGTCCTGGAACCGTACCTTTCGAAAACTTTCATATACGACAACTACGCAAGCCAGAAAGGCAAAGGAACGCACTTCGGACTTGACCGCCTGAAATATTTCATGTCGAGGTACTACCGGCAGAACGGGGCGGACGGCTGGGTCCTGAAATGCGATATTCGAAAGTATTTTTACAGTATCAATCACGACGTTCTGAAAGAACAGCTTCGCCGGCTTATCAAAGACCGCGACGTCTTGTGGCTTCTGGATATGATCATAGATTCCACCGAAGGACCTGGAATCCCGATCGGGAACCATACTTCACAGTGGTTCGCCGTTCTGTACCTGTCCGGAATGGATCACATGATCAAGGAACGTCTGGGAATCAAAATGTACGGCCGCTACATGGACGACTTCTATTTGATTCACCCCGACAAGGACTATCTTCGTTATTGTCTGGAAGAAATCAAGAAGTATCTGGTCCCTTTAGGACTGGAATTGAATCAAAAGACGGCCATTTTCCCCTTAACCCAGGGAATCGACTTCCTGGGATTTAGGACCTATCTGACCGACACCGGAAAAGTCGTCAGAAAAGTCCGCCGTGAAAGCAAGAACCGAATCCGAAGGAAATTGAAGAAATACCGTCACCTTCTGGACGAAGGCCGGATCGGCTTCGAAACGATTCTTCAATCCTATTCTTCGTGGACCGGCCACGCCGAACACGGCAATAGTTACCACTTGATCAGGAAGACGGACGACCTGTTCTTCAACCTGTTCAAGAATGAATTGGAGGGATTAACCTATGGCAAAATTACTATCCGCTTTGCCCGTTGGAAGCGTCGTCAAGTCGACGAACACGAAATACAACGGGAAAGTGATCAGGTGGATCGTGGGAACCCAGGACACGGCCAACGGCCGGACGGGCCTGGTAGCCGAGAAAATGATCACCCTGAAATGCTTTGACGCGAAGGAATCTTCGAACACGAACAGCGACCGCAAGAATTACGGAAACAACCGTTATTCCCAGTCTAATATCGACCAGTGGTTGAACAGCCAGGCCACGTCCTGGTATTCCGCACGTCACAGCGCCGACGCACCGCCGAACAACGCCAACGTGTGGAGCAACTACAACGAATACGACACCGAAGCCGGCTTCCTGTCTAACTTCGAAGCAGACTTCCGAAAAGCTATCCTGGACGCCGTGATCCGCGTCGCAAAGAACACCGTCACCGACGGCGGCGGTTATGAAGACATCACCCGAAAGGTTTTCCTTCTGTCGAATACCGAAGTCGGCCTGTCCAACGAAAACAGCGTGGCCGAAGGGACCCTCTGGTCCTACTTTTCCAGCGCCGCGCGCCGCCAGTGCTACCCGACCGCCGAAGCCGTCAGCAATTCGGAATATACAAGTTCCAGCCTGAACGCGTCTTCTTATTGGTGGTGGTGGCTTAGAACCCCGAACGCCGGCAGCGCGCACCATGCGCGCATTGTCTACACGGACGGCAGTCTGAACTACAACAACGCGTACCGTGGCTACGGTGGCGTTCGGCCGGCTTTGTATTTGGAATCTGGGAATCTGGTATCCGATTCAACAGACACCGACGGGGCCTATATCTTACAGTGGAACCAGCCGCCGTCTGATCCTTCTTCTATTTCCTACGGCACACCGCAAGCCGGAAACAGCCTGGTCCTTTCGACGGGCGGTTCTACCGATCCGGAGGGCGACGCCATTTCCTACGTCTGGGAAAGGAAGATTGATTCCGGCGCCTATGTCCAGTTAGGGATCACCACGGCGAAGACCTTCACCGACACAGTCCCGACGTCCGGCACGACTTACACGGCGCGCGTGAAGGCAGTCGACGCGAACGGCCTTGAATCCGGTTACTGTACCGGATCGGCGAAAACTATTTCTTACAACACGCCGCCCGTGATCAGCGGTTTGGATCAAAACCTGGGAGCGAAAACAGCGCCGTTTATATATCAGTACACAGTCACAGACGCCCAGGCGGCCACCCAGACGATCACAGTCACGGAAAAACTGACCAACGGAACCCAGACGATCGCGCTTCGCACCTATACCGCGACCAGCGGCGTCCAGAATACCGTCGACCTGTCCAGTGTATGGCTTCCGCTTCTTTCCGGAACCCACGTCCTGACGATCACGGCCACCGACAGCGCCGGCGGAAGCGCAACGCGAAAGATCACATTCAGCCGCACCGTCAGCCGTATCGCGGCGGCGCGTGCGTTCAATACGGACGCCCTGGTTCAGAAGGTCTTTGTTTCCCTTTATCCGGCGACGATTCCGGCAGACGCCACCCTTCACCTGGAAGTCACGAACAACCCGTTCGACACTTCGCCGGTGTGGGTAGACATCACCGACAAGGCGAACAGGCTTGTCCATGTCTTCACGAATACGACCGCCGCGAAAGGCTATGGCCTGGGCTATCGCTTCTATATCACGAAGGGAACCCAGGAAATCGAAATCACCCAGGCGACGATCCGTTTCGCCTAAACGAAAGGAGGAATTTGAAATGTTTGACCCTACACAATGCGAAAGCGTGAGCATGGCCCAGGCAAAAGCCCAGGAAGAACAAAATCCTGTCAATGCCGCCTTGCGCGCAACTTCGATCGCCTTCGTCACTTTGGCCGAATCCGGCCAGATCGACGACACAACCGCAACGGAAAACGTCAGCCAGTTCGCCCCCTGGGCTTACCCTGTGGCGTATGCTGTCGGCAATATCCGCCAGTATAACGGTGAACTTTTCCGCTGTGTTCAGGCTCACACTTCACAAGCCGACTGGACGCCTGACGCCACCGCTTCCCTTTGGAAGAAAGTCGGCGATCCGACGGAAGAATGGCCGGTCTGGTCCCAGCCGATCGGCGCCCACGACGCTTATAAAAGCGGCGACAAAGTGTCCCACAACGGGAAACACTGGACATCTAACATTGACGCGAACGTCTGGGAGCCTGGCGTCTATGGCTGGACGGAGGTGACAGAATGACCGAAGGAATCATTGTCGGCGTTCTGTCGCTGATCGGTACACTGGCCGGAACCTACTTCGCAAACCGAAAAAGTTCCGCCCTTATTGCCTACCGTCTGGAACTTCTTGAAAAGAAGGTCGACAAACACAATTCCGTCGTGGAACGAACCTTCAAACTGGAAGAACAGGCGGCCGTTATTGAAGAAAAAATCAAGGTCGCGAATCACCGTATAGAGGACCTGGAAAACCGGTGAAATCGCGCAAAAAGAAACGCGAGTTTTCCAAAATCATTATAACCATAGTCGGAGCCGTCACGCTTGTCGTGTCGGCTTTTACTATGGCCGTTGTATGGAAAACAAGCGACACCGCGCCCCTGGCGTATTTGATCCCTTCGGTCTTCGGCGAACTGGCCACCGCGACCGGCTTTTATTTCAGCAAAGCGAAGGCCGAAAACCGGATCAAACTTCGGAAATTATATGGTCCTGAAATCTACAATGACACGAAGGAGGTATAAACGTGTTTAACGCATTACTTGAAAACCTGACAAATATCGGCTGGGCTATGCTGATCTTCCTGTGTGCATACCTGGCAAACGTCGCCTTTTCCCTGTGGTACAACATCAAAATCAGGAAGGAAGACTTCGACCGCGAAAAGCTGATCGCAAGCGGCTTGAAAATCCTTGTTTTCGTCGTTGGCCTGACGCTTCTGTGTACGGCTATTACTGCACTTCCGATCTTTGCAAACGAAGTCGGCTGGGCTATTCCTGACGAATACACGGACATTTTCGCCGACCTTGTTATCATTGGCGCCGTTCTGCTTGTGTCCTGTAAATACATCAAGGAAGCCTTCACGAAGTTCGTTGCTATTTTGAACACCGGTTCCGTGGAAAATGTGGAAAACGTACCGGAGCCGGAAGCAACCAACGCCGGAAAGGCCCAGATCGGCTTCATGGCCGGAAATGGAGGGAACGAAAATGAGTAACAGCCCACTTGTAAGCTATACACGCATTTCCCCGAATAAGAACAGCCCCAGAAACCACGCGATCGACACGATCACGATCCACTGTGTCGTCGGCCAGTGTTCGGTCGAAACCCTGGGGAACATCTTCGCGCCTACTTCCAGACAGGCGTCTTCAAACTATGGGATCGGCTACGACGGCAAAATCGGAATGTATGTGGAGGAAAAAGACCGTTCCTGGTGTAGTTCTTCCGCGTCTAACGATAACAGAGCGATCACAATCGAAGTCGCGTCCGATACAAAGCACCCTTACGCAGTCAATGAAAAGGCGTTCGCCGCGCTTCTTGACCTGGTGACTGACATCTGCAAGCGAAACGGGATCAAACGCCTTGTGTGGTCCACCAACAAAAAGGACCGTATGAATCACCTGAACGGGTGCAATATGACCGTTCACCGCGATTATGCAAACAAGGCTTGTCCTGGCGACTACCTGTATAAGCGCCACGGTGAAATCGCGGCCGAAGTCAACCGCCGCCTGGGAGCCAGTGCCGAAAAGCCGGCAGAGAATAAACCAACCACTGGCGAAGTGATCCACACTGTCAAAGCCGGCGAAACATTGTCGAAGATCGCCCAGAAGTACGGGACAAACTATCAGAAGATCGCGGCCTATAACGGGATCGCAAATGCAAACCTGATCCGCGTCGGCCAGAAAATCAAAATTCCGCCAGACACCCAGGCCGCCCAGTCTTTCAAGAAAGGCGACAAAGTTAAGGTCCTGAAAGCTGTCACCTACACAGGGAAAGCCTTCAAGACCTACTATGACAAATATGACGTGATCGAAGCCGACGGCGACCGTGTGGTCATTGGTATCGGAAAGACAGTCACAGCGGCCGTCAATGCGGCAAACCTGAAAAAAGCATAACGGCAAAAGGAAAGCGGCCAGGGATATTCCCTGACCGCCTTTTTTTATTTTCCGGTGACCATTGAAAGAGCCAACACGAAAAGGTCCTGTCGCGCGACTGAAAACTGATATGTCTTCGATCCGGCCTGTACGACAACAGAGCCGTCGACAGGTGTCACCGCTGTCAATGCTGAAATCTTACATTCGAAACCGGCCTGGTTATGAATGAAGACGATCCGCCTATTCGTTAAAACGATAGCGCCTGAATAGGTTTCTGTCACTTCGCCGTAAACCGTCCGACTGGAACCGCCGCCAGTGCTTACCGACACGCCCTTCGCAACGCGGACACGGACGCCAGCACCGCTTCCGGTTCGGCCGACAGCCTTGTTCTTCGTGACAATCTTCATCGCCGGCGCGTAATAGTGGGCGACTTCGCCTTCTTCCAAAAGAACCGGCGTCCCCGTTACAACAGGAAGTTCGCCCTGTGCGATCGCTGAAATCGCGTTTTCTTCCATGAACGGCGTGTTTCTGGCCACTTGTGCCGCCTGTCTGGCTTCCTTCTGCTTCTTGACCTTGTTCGCATTGAAAAAAAGCCCAACGGTGACAATGGTCAAGACGACGATCCAGCCCCACAATGATACTTCCGGAACCGCGATCGACACAATCACCAGGATCAGGTCGACAATCGCGGCCAGGATTCCGAATATAATAGCGACTATTCGCATTATATCCCCCCTTCCTACTTGTAAACTTTATAAGGTTCTGACCTTTAACACAATTATACGTGAAAAATGTGTTAAAAACAAGAATGACGCTGAACATTAACACAAAATTTTCGGGAAGGAGGTCACAACTTGAAAATATATGACTATAAAGGCCGGAAGAACATCAGCGGAAACAGAATCCGCGAAGCACGATTGAAGAAGCGACTGTCACAGGCCGACTTCGCCGCCAGACTGCAAATAGCCGGAATCACTATGGAGCGCGACAGCGTCAGCAGAATCGAAATCGGGACGCGCTTCGTCGCTGACTACGAACTTATGATAATAGCTGAAATCCTGGACGTAACCGTCGACTGGTTACTGTCCGAAGGCCGAGAATAACACAACGGACCACTGGCGAAATTTTGAACCGCCAGGGTCTTTTATTTTTTGATTCCCCCTTGACAATATAATACCGGTATTATATAATATTCGACAGAAAGAGGTGACTACACTATGACACAAGCGCAGATCGAAGCAAACAAACGCTTCCGCAAGAAATCCTATGACCGAATCGAAATAACAGTTCCAAAAGGCGACAGAGAAGAGATCGTTCAAGCCGCCAGCGCGGCCGGTATGAGTGTAAACGCTTTTATCAAAGAAGCACTGGCCGAATATATCGCCCACACAACCAAAAAGTAAAACGAAAGCCCTGTCCACGAACGGACGGGGCTTTTTTGCATATCAGGAGGAATCAAAATGAAAAAGCGCAGATTCAAACACCTGTCCTGGACTGACAGGCTGAAAATAGAAACAATGTTAAAGGACAAGCGCCACAAACAGGAAATCGCTGACGAAATCGGCGTTCACCTGAAAACGATCTACAACGAAATCAAACGCGGCCGTTATATTCATACCAATTCCGACCTGACCGAAGAAGAACGATACAGCCCAGATAAAGCCGAAGCGGCTTACCGCGAACACCTGGCCGCAAAAGGTCCGGACCTGAAAATCGGGAATGACCACGAACTGGCCCAGCATATCGAAAAGAAGATCGCCGAAGAAGGCTATTCGCCGGCCGCTGTCCTGGGCGAAATCAAGGAAAAGGGCCTTGAATTCAAAACGTCGATCTGTGAATCGACCTTGTATTCTTATATCGACAAGGGCGTCTTTTTGACTGTCACAAATAAGAACCTTCCTGTCAAAGGCCAAAAGAAACGCCAGTATAACAAAGTCCAGAGAGCGAAGCGGCCGCCGGCTGGAACCAGTATCGAAAACCGCCCGAAGGAAATCGACGATCGCGCTGTCGTTGGCGACTGGGAAATGGACTGTGTCGAAGGCAAGAAGAAAACAAAGAAAACCCTTCTGGTTCTGACCGAAAGAAAGTCCAGACGTGAAATCATTCGTCCTATGCGCGACCAGACCGCCCGAAGCGTGGTCCGCGTCCTGGATAGCCTTGAACGTGAATACGGCGCAAATTTCAGCAAAATCTTTCGGACGATCACTGTCGACAACGGTTCCGAATTCGCTGACTGTGCCGGAATGGAAAAGTCCTGTCGCCGCAAAGGCAACAGGACAAAGATATACTATTGTCACCCCTATTCGTCATACGAAAGAGGATCAAACGAAAATGTGAATAAAATGATCCGCCGTTGGTTCCCGAAAGGAACAGACTTCCGGAAAGTCACCGCGAAAGCGATCCAGAAAGTCGAAGACTGGATCAATAACTATCCCCGTGAAATACTGGGCTTCCGGACCGCCGAAGCCGTTTTCCAGGAAGGCGTCGCGTGTCTTATTTGAAATTTTTTATGAATTTTTGCAACTTAGTCTTGACTTTTTCAAAACTTTGTAGACTGAGAAAACAAAGTAACATAAAAGCTTTGTTATGTCAGTTAAATTTTAAGCTGTTTATTTTACACCGTATATGCTAAAATACCCACAGGAGGTAACACCATATGAATATACTTGTTGATGCAGATGCCTGTCCGGTAAACGGCATAATATTAAAAATTGCAAAGAAATACAGTCTTCCTGTAACAATGTTCATGGATACAAGCCATGTTACAGATAAATATGACTGTACAATAATAACCGTTGACAAAGGCCGTGATTCTGCCGATTTTGCCATTGCCAACCGCATTCACAGTGACGATATTGCCGTAACACAGGATTACGGACTTGCCTGTATGCTTATGGCTAAGGGTGCTGTTGTATTAAACCAGAACGGATTTATTTATACAGATGATAACATTGATTCTCTGCTTATGCGCCGTCATATTTCCGGAAAGCTCCGCAGAAGCGGAAAACGCTCCGGTCATATAAACGCAAGAAAGCGTGAAGATGATGAACGCTTTGAAAAATGCCTTGAGTCGGTAATACAAAAGCTTTTAAATAAAAAATCTCCTAAGGAATAAGCTTCCGAAGGAGATTTACTTTTTATTCAGTTATTATTTATTATAATGTACAAAAGCCTGCAAGGAATGAGAAAACAATCGGCATTGTGAACAGACAGCATACTGTCGTTGCTATAAGAGTTGCCACTGAATAATCCGGTGCCGCATTATATTCATCCGCAAGCACTGAAATAATCAGCATTGACGGAAGCATTGCAAATATTGTTCCGGCAAGAAGCATTTCATCGCTTACAAGACCTGTTGCCTTTAATATAAAGAAAAATGCTATGGGAATTATCACAAGCTTAATCGGTACAGAAACAAGAACCATTGGATTTTCAAAAAGTTTTTTAAAGCCTCTTCTGCCTATATCCGCTCCAATATAAATAAGTCCGATATATTTCTGCAATGTACCTACTCCTGTTATGGCGTCCCATACAATGTTTTTAGGGTGTATGTCCGCAAAAATCATAACCAAACCTATAACAAGTGCTATTGTTGACGGCGTAATCATCTTTTTGAAGCTGATTTGCGCCTTTCCGCTTGCCGAAGAAAGTATTCCGACTCCGGCTGTCCATGTCATAACGGTTTCGACTATCATATAAGCCGCAATGTATAATCCGCTTCTTTCCGGAAAAACCGCCGTTATTATCGGAAAGCCGACCAGTGCACTGTTTATAAACGAAACCGAACAGGTATGTGAATTAATAACCGGCTTTTTCAATCTCAATATTTTTCCCGTAACAAAGCCTATTGCTATCGACAATCCGAACATAAAAAACATTTCTATTACAAACGGCCACATCTTTATAAGCTCCGTTCTTGTGCCACCGTTCGCAACGCCCGTTAAAATCAGAAACGGCAATGCAATCTTCATCATAAACTTCTGAAGCTGTGTAACACATTCATTTGTTATATAATTTGTTTTCGATGCAATAAACCCGATTAATAAAATCGTGGCAAAGTATATTATCTGCTGTAAAACTATTCCCTGAAAATCCATAATTCTTCCTCTGATTATTTTTCTGTATCTCTTGAAGTCTTAACTATTTTTTTAACACTTTTTTCAAATTTTGCTCTTGGCAGCATAACCATATGACCGCAGCCGCAGCATTTCATTCTGAAATCCATTCCGACTCTTAATACTTCCCATTCATTTGAGCCGCATGGATGCGTTTTTTTCATCTGTACAATATCTCCGACGGAAAATTCCATATTATTCACCCTTTTCATTGATTATATGAAGTGTTCTCTGAGGGAACGGTATTGAAATGTTTTCTTTTGTAAATCTTCTCTTTATATGAATTCTTATTTCTCTTTCTACCGGAAAATTCTCTTTTATATCACATTTTGCAACTATTCTTATCGTAACAGCAGAATCATTGAGTCCTACTATTCCCAATACCTCCGGCACTTCCTTAAGCCCCTTTACTTCATTGAAAACTAAATTCATCTCATCTTTAAGTACATCAATAACGTGATCAATATCCTCATCATAATCCACGCCGACATCAACGCTGGCGTTCATAAACTCCTTGCACTTGTTTGTTATTGTTGTAATAGTTCCGTTGGGAACAATATAAACTGTTCCGTCCGCATTTCTTAACCTTGTGCATCTCATTGTTACACTTTCAACAGTTCCTGTACATCCCGCTATCGTAACTATGTCTCCAACCTGAAACTGTTCTTCAAGAAGTATGAATACACCGGAAATCATGTCAGAAACAAGATTCTGTGCGCCAAGACCTATTGCCACTGCAATAGAACCTGATACAGCCGCTAATGATGTTTTTGATACCCCAAGCTCCGCCAATATTGTTAATACTGCAATAAAATATATAGCAACTTTAAGCATATTTGAAACAACAGATTTAAACGTGTTGGCTCTTCTCGGATTTTTTACAATAATGCTGTTTTTTGAAAAAATCTTTTCTGTCAGCCATTTACTTATTCTTGTAGCCATATAGCATATGATTGCAACAACTATGCAGTAAATAGCCTTTCTCAAATAGATATTCATTTAATAAGCAATCCTCCTTTTTATTGCCGCAGCCTTTATAAATTCAGAAAATATTCTTTGATGCTCCCTATATTCCGTCAAAAGCTCCGGATGCCACTGAACACCCAGTATAAAAGCCTCGCCGTCCGGCTCAACTGCCTCTGCAAAGCCGTCATCCGAAACTGCGGATATTGTTCCTCTAAAGCCCTTTCCTACTGCCTGGTGATGATATGAATTAACCTTAAGCCTATTTTCTCCTATAATTTTATGCAAAAGAGTTCCGTCTTTTACATTCACATAATGTGAAGGCACATTTTTTTCTTCTTTCTGCTTGTGTCCTTCCATATGTTGAATAATATGTGCTCCGAAATACGCTCCTATCACCTGCATACCTCGGCATATTCCCAAAACAGGAATGTTGTTTTTCACTGCATATTTCATAAGCTCAAATTCATATTCATCTCTTAATCGTGATACCTGTCCCTGCGTAGCCTTGTCTGCAACATCGCCTGTCAGCTCCGCATCAATATCGCCTCCACCGGATAATATTATTCCGTCGGCATTTTTTATTATTTCCTTTGCACCGCTCAGATCAGTAGCCATCGGTATTCCTCCGGCATTGAAAACTGCTGAAAAATAAGCCCTTTTCAGCATTATTTCATCTTCATTCATGTTGACGGACGGTGAAACAGCAACTAATGGCTTCATATTACAAAAACTCCTTATTATTTATTCTTTATTTTAGCATAAAAATATGGTAAAATACATATTAATTTAATTTATTTTTGGAGTTGAGATATTATGAAAAAAATAGGTATCATCGGTGCAATGGACGAAGAGGTTGAACTCATAAAAAGCACAATGACCGTAGAAAACACAGTCGAAAAAGCCGGCTGTACTTTTCTTGTAGGAAAGATAGAAGGAAAAGACACAGTTGTTGTACGTTGCGGAATAGGCAAAGTAAATGCCGCAATGTGTACACAGATTTTAATTGATTTATTCAATGTTGATGCAGTAATCAACACAGGCGTTGCCGGTGCGGTTGCCGAAGGTATTACCGTAGGCGATGTTGTTATTTCATCGGATGCACTTCAGCACGATATGGACTGCTCACCATTAGGCGACCCGATTGGCGTTATTCCGAGAATGCCGGAAAGCATTTTCAAAGCTGATGAAGGACTTGTTAAGCTTGCTTTTGATGCTTCATCAAAGGTTATCAGCGGCAAAACCGTAACAGGACGAGTTGTAAGCGGAGATCAGTTTATCGCCAGCAAAGAAGTTAAGGACAAGCTTGTTAAAAACTTTAACGGAAGCTGTGCAGAAATGGAAGGTGCTGCAATAGCACATATATGCTATATGAACAGCGTTCCTTATGTTATAATCAGAAACATTTCCGATTCTGCCGACGGCAGTGCAGACGTATCATTTGTTGAATTCTGCAAAGAGGCTGTTATTCATTCAGGAAAAATAGTTCTTGAAATGATGAAAAATATCTAAACCTATACTATTACAAATACAGTATTACAGGGGGAACATTATTATGAACGGATTAATTGGGGCTCTTATCATTACAACCGCACTCAGCGGTGCAACACCTGCAGCACTTCCGGAGGATACTTCGAATTACATACCGCATATCGAATCCAACGGAACACTCGCCTTTGGTCCGACAGAAGAAGAACGTCTTGCCGAACAGAAGCGCCTTGAGGAAGAGGCTGCTGCCGCAGAGGCAGAAAGACAGCGTCTTGAAGAAGAGGCAAAGAAAAACCCAGAAAATCTCGACTATAAATATACCATTTCCACATATTCGACCAAATATAGCCAGAATGCCGGAAATGCTAACAGAAACTTCAATATGGAGCTTGCCTGCAAGGCAATCGATGGAACGATACTTGCTCCCGGTCAGGAATTTTCATACAACGACACACTACTCAGCAAGCGTAATCCCAAAAACGATTATAAACCTGCCGGAGTATTCAGTGGCGGTCGTGTAACAACAGGTATCGGCGGCGGTATATGTCAGGTATCAACAACACTTTTTGATGCGGCTCTGTATTCAAAAATGACAATAACACAGAGAAGATGCCATTCAATGCGTGTCGGCTATGTTCCTGCCGGAATGGATGCCACAGTTTCATGGGGCTCGGTTGACTTCCGATTCAGAAACGACCTTACTCAGCCGGTAAAAATACAGGCATCGGCCTCTAACGGCGTTATAACTGTAAGCTTCCTTTCTCCCGAAAATCCGTATATTGGAAATATCGATGTAAAGGTATTCAATGATCACGGAGTATATACTCTTTATCGCTATGTAAACGGTGTTGCGGAGTATTCAACAAAAAGCTCATATAAATAAAACAAACAGGGTGTGTTCAATCTGAACACACCCATAATTTTTATCCGTTTATTTTCTTTTTCATTATTTCAACAAGCTCGGAAACCTTTATCTGTTCCTGTTCACCTGTTTCCATATTTTTAAGATTAGCCGTATCCTCTGCGATTTCGTTATCGCCTAAAATAACAGAATACTTAGCACCAATCTTGTTTGCATATTTCATCTGTGCTTTAACGCTTCTGCCAACGCTGTCACCTTCTGCTCTTATGCCTTCCGAACGCATACGGTATGCAATTCCCTGTGATTTAACAAGGCCTTCCTTACCGATTGAACCGATATATATATCCATTTCGTTTGTTTCCTTAAATTCGCCGTTCTGTGCCTCAAGCATAAGAAGAAGTCTTTCAATTCCGACCGCAAATCCGGCACAGCCCATCGGCTGTCCTCCGCATTCCGCAATAAGGTTGTCGTAACGGCCACCACCGCATACAGTTCCCTGTGCTCCTATGCCGTTTGCAACAAATTCAAATACAGTTCTTGTGTAGTAGTCAAGACCTCTTACAATCTTTTCGTCAACAGTATATTTAATTCCCATATCATCAAGAATTGCCTTTACTGTTTCAAAATGTTCTTTGCATTCATCATCAAGATAATCAAGAACAACCGGTGCTTCCGCAATAATTTTCTGGCAGCCTTCTTCCTTGCAGTCAAGCACACGAAGAGGATTTTTGTCAAATCTTGATTTGCAGTCATCGCAAAGCTTATCAATGTTGCTGCCGATGTATTCCTTAAGAGCTGTGTTATATCTCTGTCTGCATTCGTTGCAGCCAAGACTGTTTATTCTAAGCTCAACATCTTTTATTCCGAGTCTTTTAAGCAGCTCTGCCACAACCGAAATAGCCTCCGCATCAAGTGCCGGTGAATATGAGCCGAGCATTTCAACACCAAACTGGTGGAACTGTCTTTGTCTGCCCTTCTGTGTATTTTCATATCTGAACATAGGTCCGATATAAAAACGTCTTGTAGGCTGAGGATTATTATACATACCATGCTCAATAAAGCTTCTTGCAACTCCGGCAGTACCTTCGGGACGAAGTGTAATGCTTCTGTCTGCCTTATCCTTGAATGTATACATTTCCTTCTGAACAATATCGGTTGTTTCTCCTACACCTCTTAAATAAAGCTCTGTATGCTCAAAAATAGGAATTCTTATTTCTTTAATTCCGAAATCACTGCAAAGCTCTCTCATAACCTGTTCAACTCTCTGCCATTCTTCCATGTATGAGCCGTAAATGTCTTTTGTTCCCTTAGGTGCTTCAGTAAGCATTTTTCTTCCTCCTGTCAGATATTCATATTTCTTTTTCTTTCTATCATTTCATCAATACGGGCAATGTACTCATCAACATTTTTAACATTGAATACCCGTTCAATTCTTCCTGTTTCCTTGTCATATAGCTTTGTGGAGGCTCCTGCTCCTGCCGCATAGATACTCTGCGTTTCCTCCATTATAACTATATTGTAAACGCTTTCACAGCCTTTTTTTGCATAACCGACATTTTCAAAGCTGCCAAGCATATTTTTCTGTCTGTACATATAGTACGGAGATAAGTTCATTCTTTCAGCTGTTGATGCCGAAATATCGAGCAGCTTTTCCATAAGCACAGCCTTTGCCAGATCATAATCCTCAAGCTGTTCTCTCAGCCTTGACGCTCTCTTTATTGCAAGCGTATGGACTGTCATGTTTTCCGGTGCAAGTTTTTCTATTTCAGCCATGGTGTTTTCAACCTCTGCTGTCCCTTCTCCCGGAAGACCGAGTATAAGATCCATATTTATATTTTTATGTCCAGCCTCTCTTGCCTCGGCATATACACGCTTTATATCATCAACGGTATGCTCTCTGCCTATGAGCTTAAGCGTTTTGTCGTTCATAGTCTGCGGATTGATGGAAATTCTTCCTGCACCGTTGTTTTTTATGACCTTAAGCTTATCTGCTGTTATAGTGTCAGGTCTTCCTGCTTCAACAGTATATTCCATAAGAGCCGACAGGTCAAATATTTCTCCGACATTTGTCATAAGCCTGTCAAGCTGTTCTGCCGTAAGCGATGTAGGTGTGCCGCCGCCGATATATATTGAATCCAGTCTTTTGCCTTTAATGCTCTCGCCTATATACGAAAGCTCCTTTATCAATGCGTCAATATATCCGTCAACCTTATTTTTATATACTCCAAGCGGATATGACGTAAATGAGCAGTATAGACATCTCGTAGGGCAGAAAGGAATACCTATATATAAGCTTACTCCGTCGCTGTCTGCTTTGGAAAGTATTTCTCTTTCGGCAAGTGCAACTCTTTTCGCAAGCTCTGCCTTTTCCGGCTTCATTTCATAAAGCTCGATAAGCTTTTTTGCTCCTTCGTCCGCAGTCATGCCTTCGTCAATATATGTGTTTATTCTTTTTGCCGGACGTATGCCTGTCATCATTCCCCATGGAACTGTAATACCTGTCTTTTTTTTCAGCATATAGTATACAGCCGCTTTGATTGCATATCTCGCAGACTTTCCGCTTTCGTCCACAGTATAAGGATAGCTTTCGGAGCATATCTCTTTTCCGTTTTCATACATATATGCAACGGCACAATCGCTCTTAAGCTCACTTCTTACGGTTATGCCTTCGTCCGTAATACCTTCTGCCGGCTTATATTTTTCATTAGGCATAAAAATCTGAACTGCCGTCTGAACATCGTTCATTTTTGTATGCCCATCCAAATAAATATAAATCATAAAATTACCTCAAAAAAGGGTGTATCACACCCTTCCAGACTGTCAAAAAACTTAAATTTATAAGCGGAAAGATTCGGAAAGCTGCAAGCGTTCCGAATGGAATCCATACTGTCATGACTTTTGCTTTGTAAAAGCAAAAGCGGCTTTGCCGCCGCACTGTCTTGTGCGGTCAATAGACGGAATTCACTTCCGTCGAGGAGAATTAAAAATTTTAAAAATTTAGTCATTAGAATTTATTAAAATTTTTAATTCATACCTTAATTTAAACAAGTCGAAAACCTGTTTTCGACTTAAGGTGTATAACAACCCTTTAGAAATTCTTTTCGCTATCCAATAGTATCGTCACAGGCCCGTCATTGACAAGCTCAACCTTCATATGTGTTCGGAATATTCCTGTCTGTACGTTGAGTCCTGTTTCTTTGGCCTTTTCAACAAATCTGTCAAAAAGCTTTTCTGCCTCATCGGGAGGCGCCGCCTTTGCATAGCTCGGTCTTCTGCCTTTTCTTGCATCGCCGTAAAGAGTGAAGTTAGGAACTATAAGTATCTCTCCGCCAATATCCTTAAGCGAAAGATTAAGCTTATCGTTTTCATCTTCATATATTCTGAGATTGACAAGCTTATCAAGCATATAATCCATTACCTTGTCGTCATCGGTAGGAAGAAGTCCCACAAGCACAACATAGCCGTTGCCGATTTCGCCGGAAACCTTTCCTTCTACAGTAACCTTCGCTCTTTCTACTCTCTGTATAACAAATCTCATTATTCTTACCTCATTATGAGTTTACTCGTTCTATATCTTCAACGCCCTTTACATTCTTAAGGTGCTGGCATACCTTTTCAAGCTGATCCTTGCTTGTTATTTCAAGAACTATATTGACTATCGAAAGCATGTCCTTTGTTGATCTTGCATTGAAGGATTTAACAGGCAGATTTTCCTCAGACAGAACTCGGCTCAAATCAAGTATAATATTGTTTCTGTCTGTGCAGAGAAGTCGTATTTCAGCCTGGAATGCAAGCTTAGGGCCGTTTCCGTCCTTTCTGTCAATCTCCCATTCTGCCTCAAGAAGTCTGTTTCGTTCCTCTTCAGAAAGATTTATTATATTAACGCAGTCGGTTCTGTGTATCGAAACGCCTCGTCCTCTTGTAACAAAACCGATAATTTCGTCACCGGGAACGGGATTGCAGCATCTTGAAAATCTTACGCTTACATCTCCTATGCCTTTAACGATAACACCGCTGTCGCTCTTTTTTCTTTCCTTTGCATTTGTCTTTTCCTCAAGCTTTTTGAGATAATCAACCGCTGTCTGGTTCTTTTTCTGCTCCTTGAGATATTCCTCAATAAGTCTGTTTGTGACCTGACCTTCTTTAACACCGCCATGTCCGACTGCCGCACATAATGCGTCCCAGTCACGGAAGCCGAATTTGTTTACAACTATCTCAAGCCATTCGGGCTTTGAAAGCTCCGAGAATGAATAATTCTTCTTTTTGCAATCAGCAATAATAAGCTCCTTGCCTTTTACAATATTCTCTTCCTTAAATTCCTTCTTGAACCACTGATTGATTTTCGTTCTTGCCGTTGAGCTTTTTACAAGTGAAAGCCAATCTCTGCTCGGGCCTCTGGAATTCTGTGATGTTATAATCTCGACAATATCACCATTTTGTATTTTATAATCAAATGTAACTATTTTGTTGTTTACTCTTGCGCCGACCATTTTGTTTCCGACTGCCGAATGAATGGAATATGCAAAGTCAATGGGCGTTGAACCATTCGGAAGTGGTATAACCTTGCCTTGAGGTGTAAACGCATAAACCGAGTCATTGAAAATATTGAGGTCGGATTTAAGCGTTGTCATAAACTCCTTGTTGTCGGAAAGATCTCTCTGCCACTCAAGAATCTGTCTTAACCATGCAAGCTTTTCCTCTTCCTTGTTCTGTGTTACCTCTCCGCCTCTGCCTTCCTTGTATTTCCAATGGGCAGCAATACCGTATTCACTTGTACGGTGCATTTCCCATGTTCTTATTTGAACCTCAAACGGTTCACCCGTAGGGCCAATAAGTGTGTTGTGGAGCGACTGATACATATTTGTTTTAGGCATCGCTATATAATCCTTAAAGCGTCCAGGCATAGGCTTATACATATCATGCACAATACCAAGAACTGCATAACAGTCCTTTACTGTATCCACAATAATTCTTACCGCAAACAAATCATAAATCTGGTCAAGAGTTTTGTTCTGGTTGACCATCTTTTTATATATACTGAAAAAGTGCTTGCTTCTTCCGTAAACGGTTCCTTTTATGCCGGCTTCCTTTACCTTAGCATCAATTTCCTTAACTATACGATTGACATACTGCTCTCTTTCGGATTTTTTCTTTTCTATTTTGCTCTTAAGGTCATAATACGCATCGGGATTAAGATATTTAAAGCACAAATCCTCCATTTCTGTGCGTATTTTTGAAATACCGAGTCTGTGAGCAAGCGGAGCATATATATCCAGTGTTTCCTGTGCCTTTTCCTGCTGTTTCGCCTCTGTCATATAGTTGAGGGTACGCATATTGTGAAGTCTGTCGGCAAGCTTGATAAGAATAACTCTTATATCCTTTGCCATGGCAAGGAACATCTTTCGATAATTTTCTGCCTGAATTTCTTCCTTTGTTGTATATGAAAGCTTACCGAGCTTTGTAACACCGTCAACAAGAACAGCAACCTCTTCGCCGAATATGTTGGAAATATCCTCATAGGTATAAGGTGTATCTTCTATTGTATCGTGCAGAAGGCCTGCCTCTATCGATTCCATATCCAGTTCAAGCTCCGCAAGAATATAAGCAACCTTAAGAGGATGTATTATATAAGGCTCACCGGATTTTCTTTTCTGCTCCTTATGTGCCTCTCTTGCAACATTGTATGCCTTTTCAAGCATTTCAAAGTTATCCGTCGGATGATATTCTTTTATTTTGTCAACTAATTGTTTATATAATTCATCGGGTGTTTCCATTGCTGTCAGCTCCTTGCTCCTGTTGCAGCAATCCGTTGTGCTTCGGATTACTCAGTCTTTTCAGACACTGCTCCATATTAAAAATATAACTTCTATTATAAGTTTTTTCAAATTCATTTGCAATAGGTCATATTCCGTTTTTGCGACTTTTCACCGTCAATATTTTGTAGTATACTAATATTTAGCGAATAAATCTAAAATCGGAGTTGTAAAATGAAAACGCAAAAATTATTAAGCTATGTAAGACGAGCAGTTGATGATTACAATATGATAGAAGAAGGCGATAAAATTGCCGTAGGAGTTTCCGGCGGAAAGGACAGCATTGCGATGCTTTATGCACTTGCCGAAATGCGCCGTTTTTATCCCCAAAAATATAATATCGAGGCTATAACCGTTTCTCTCGGTCTGGGAAATCCGGATTACAGCTCAATACAAAAGCTCTGTGACGAACTTGGTGTCAACTACACCGTTGTAGATACCAAGATCGGTGAAATAGTATTCGAAGGACGAAAAGAGGAAAATCCATGCTCATTATGTGCCAAAATGCGTAAGGGTGCTCTCAATAATGCCGCAGATGATCTCGGCTGTAATAAGGTTGCTCTCGGACATAACAAAAACGATGTCATAGAAACATTTCTTATGTCACTTATATTTGAAGGCAGAATAAGTTGTTTTTCACCGGTCAGCTTTCTTGAACGTAAAAAGCTCTATTCAATCCGTCCGCTTATATACGTTGCAGAGTATGAAGCAAAAAGCTTTGCTCGCTCACTTGACACACAGATAGTCAAAAATCCGTGTCCTGCAAGCGGAAATACAAAACGTCAGGAAATAAAAGAACTTATTCTTTCATTAAACAAAACATATCCAAATCTTTCGCAGAAAATATTCGGTGCGATAACAAGAGGACTTCCCGACTGGAATCTTAACAACGACAGAGGTGATTTCAATGCCTAAAATGACCTATAAAGAAGAAGAAAAAATACGTGATTCCGCTCATCTTAAGGGACTTCTTGAGCAGTTGCCGCCTTTTCTTTTTATTTATTTCAGAGGTATTGCACAGACTACTTCAGTAAAAACACGTATAGGCTATGCCTATGACCTTAAGGTCTTTTTCAATTTTCTCTGTGAAAAAAACGATAACTTCATAGGCGTTGATTTTGAAGATATAAATGTTTCTATGCTTGAAACAATTACTCCGCAGGATATAGAAGAATTTCTTGATTATGTGACAAGCTATGTTCCTTTCCGAGATACCGAAGAGGACTGCATAAACAACACAGCTCTTTTCAATGCGGAAAACGCAAAATCTCGCAAGCTTGCGGCAATCCGCTCCATGTACAAATATTTTCTGCAAAAACAGTATATAAAAATTGATCCTGCCGCACTTGTAAGCACACCGAAAATACATGAAAAATCAATAATACGTCTTGAGGCAAACGAGGTTGCCGACCTTCTTGACGAGGTAGAAAGCGGAGAAAATCTAACAGACAGACAAAAATGCTTTCACGAAAAAACTAAGCTCCGAGATCTTGCGATAATTACAACTCTTGTCGGTACAGGCATACGAGTAAGCGAATGTGTCGGGCTAAATGTGGACGATATTGATTTTGACAGCTATTGCTTTACAATAACACGAAAAGGCGGAAAACAGGCTGTTTTATATTTCGGCGATGAGGTTGCCGAAGCATTGGAAAACTATATTAAATACCGTAATGAGCATCCGCCTAAGGACGAAAACGACAAAGCCTTATTTTTATCAGGTCAGGGAAAAAGAATAAATGTACGCTCAGTGCAGTTACTTGTAAAAAAATACTCCCAAGCTGTTATTAAGCTAAAAAAAATTACACCACATAAGCTTAGAAGTACATTCGGCACAAATCTATATCTTGAAACAGGAGATATTTATTTGGTTGCCGATGTTCTCGGTCATGCCGATGTAAACACAACAAGAAAACATTATGCCGCAACAGAAATTGACCTTAAGCGAAAAGCCGCAAGAAAAATACATTTGAGAAAGGATTGACAGCATGGAAAACCATATTTCTTATATAAACACAACCGAAATCAAGCATATACTTGACAGTCATACACCAAGGCCGGAAGGAAAATTCAAATACAGCTCCGTTGTCCTGCCTATATTTGTTACAGAAAACGGGCCTGAGCTGCTTTTCAGCAAACGCTCTATGGATTTAAAAAGACAGCCCGGCGACATATGTTTTCCCGGCGGAAAACGTGAACAGCATGAAAGTGCGGTTGAAACAGCCATAAGAGAAGCACATGAAGAAATCGGCGTTGATGTTTCAAACATAAAAATTCTCGGCTGTCTTGATTATATTGTGACAGCCTACAAAGCAATAATCAGTCCGTTTGTCGCACTCATAGAAAACACAGATATATCGGAGCTTAAAATAAATTCAGATGAGGTATCAGAGGTATTTACAGTACCGTTGAAATTTTTCCTTGAAACCGAACCCGAAGTACATAATATAAACATAAAATTTGATATTCCCGATGATTTTCCCTTTGATCATATTGTCGGCGGAAGAAGTTACGGCTGGAGCCACGGAAAACAGTCCGAATTGTTTTATTTCTACAAAGACAAAGTTATTTGGGGATTAACAGCAAGAATGATAAATAATTTATGCTATTTAATAAATACTAATAAGGAGTGATACTTATGTTTCATGAAATGAGAAGAAAAGAAAGAATGCTCACCAATGAAGAGGCCGAAACAATTCTTAATAAAGCCGAATATGGAGTATTTTCTACAATCGGCGAAGACGGTTATCCTTATGGTGTTCCCGTAAACTATGTATTTTATAACGGAAATATATATTTTCACTGTGCATCAAATGTCGGACATAAGCTTGAAAATATAAAATATAATCCAAACATCAGCTTCACAGTTGTTACAGACAGCACTGTAATACCTTCAGGTCTTACAACCGGTTATTCAAGCGTTATTATTTTCGGAAAAGCCTCTTTAGCGGAAGGCGAAGAAGCTAAAGCCGCTTTACTAAAGCTTGTTGAAAAGCTTGCTCCCGACTTTGTCGAAAAAGGAAAAAGCTGTATAGAAAGCGGAAAAATGCCTGCATCTGTAATAAAAATAACTCCCGAATATATTACGGGAAAAGCAAACAAATAAAAGTAAAAAGGATTGAATTAATATGTGTACAGCCGCAACATACAAAACGAAAGACGGTTATTTCGGAAGAACTCTTGATTATGAATTTTCCTACGGTGATGAAATTACAATAACACCGAGAAATTATCAGTTTAATTTCAGAAATACCGAAAGCATGAATACCCATTATGCAATAATAGGAATGGCATACGTTGCAGGAAACTATCCGCTTTATTATGATGCCATAAACGAAAAAGGCCTTGGCATTGCCGGACTTAACTTTGTCGGAAATGCCGCATACAATAAGCCTGTCGAGAACAAAACCAACATTGCCCAGTTCGAGCTTATACCATGGATTTTAGGCCAATGCAGTACAGTAAAAGACGCAAAAGCATTGCTCGACAACATTAATATAATTGATACTCCATTCAACGCCGAATTGCCGCTTGCACAGCTTCATTGGATAATATCCGATAAAGACGAGGCTGTTACGGTTGAATCTATGGCTGACGGACTTCATATATATGACAATCCGGTCGGAATACTTACAAATAATCCGCCGTTTAATATCCAGATGTTTTCTTTGAATAATTATATGAATTTATCGCCGAAAAATCCCGAAAATAAGTTTTCGGACAAGCTGCCGCTCCACCCTTACAGCCGTGGAATGGGTGCAATCGGTCTGCCGGGAGATTTGTCATCCGCATCTCGTTTTGCAAAGGTCGCATTTACAAAAATGAACTCTGTTTCCGGTGATTCCGAGGAAGAAAGTGTAAGCCAGTTTTTCCATATTCTCGGCTCGGTTGACCAGCAGAGAGGCTGTTGTGAGGTACATGACGGAAAATATGAAATAACTATCTACACCTCATGCTGTAATCTTGATAAAGGAATTTACTATTACACAACCTATAACAATCATCAGATTTCGGCAGTATATATGCACAGAGAAAACCTTGATTCGGATAAACTTGTAAGATACCCGATGATACTCAATCAAAATATAAATTTCCAGAATTAAAAACAAAAGTCGTATACTCGTTTTGAATATACGACTTATTTTTATAATAAGTATAACATAAGCATATAGAATGCCGTACCTGCACCTATGCTTATGAATGTATTGTGTTTCCACTTATATGTAATCGCCACAACAATTACCGCCAGTATTTTAGATATGCCTATTCTTCCGAAATCATCTCCGACGTCCTTAAGACAATATATAATAAGCACCGCCATTATTGCGGACGGAAGTATCTGTCCCAGCTTATCCAGCCATACAGGCATTTTCCTTTCGCCCTTAAACGCTATAAACGGAAGTGAACGCAGAAAAGCCGTGCAACAGCCGGAAACAATTATTGCTGTAATAATATATTTTGTCATTCAGTCTGCTCCTTTCTCTGCATCATAATTAATATTGCTGATGCAATAAGAAGTGCCGGAAGCATAAAGCTTCCCTGACCAAATATAACAAGACATATTATGCCGACAGCTATTCCGAGCAGCGCCGGAGTGTGCCTATCGGCATTTTCCCATTGGTCAATAAATATTATTACAAAAAGTGCAGTCATACAAAAATCTATTCCCTCGAACTCAAACGGAATAAGCTGTCCGAGAACTCCGCCTATTACCGAGCCTGCCATCCAGTAAATTCTGCTGAACATTGCCACCCAGAACATTATGTCTTTTCTTTCCTTATCGTCGTCTATCTCAAGAGAACAGTTTACCGCATAGGTTTCGTCAGACATAGTAAGCACCATATATGGCATTCTTTTTCCCATGCTTTTAAAATCTTTCAAAAACGTAATGCTGTAAAATGTCTGTCTGCTGCTCATCAAAAGAGCCGTAAGTGCTATTGTTACCATTGATGCACCACTGCTCATAAGCGTTATAAGCACAAACTGAAATGCTCCGGTGTATACACCAAAACTTGCCAGTAATGAATAATACCATGCAAATCCGGCATTCTCCATCATAATTCCGTATGCAATGCCGACAAAAATATAACTGCATAATATAGGAATGGATTTGATAAATGCAGTTTTTAAAGCTTTCTTCTGTATCATTTATTTACTCCTATATACGCCGAAATACGGAGACATAAAATATGCCTCCGTAAATTCGTAAGTATTTGTTTTACTTTACTGCTGCAAATCCGTTCTCAAGATCCGCAATAATGTCATCAATATGCTCTGTACCTATTGAAAGACGGATTGTGTTGGGCTTGATTCCCTGGTCAAGAAGCTCTTCTTCCGTAAGCTGTGAATGAGTTGTTGTTGCCGGGTGAATAACAAGGCTCTTAACATCAGCTACATTTGCAAGAAGTGAGAATATCTTTAAGTTGTCGATAAACTTATGAGCTTCTTCCTGTCCGCCTTTGATTTCAAATGTGAAAATTGAAGCGCCGCCGTTGGGGAAATATTTCTCATAAAGCTTATGGTCAGGATGATCAGGAAGTGAAGGATGATTTACGTGTTCAACCTGAGGATGCTTTGAAAGATACTCAACTACCTTCTTTGTATTTTCTGCGTGACGATCAAGTCTGAGTGAGAGAGTTTCAACGCCCTGAAGGAGAAGGAAAGCGTTGAAGGGTGAAATTGCCGCACCTGTGTCACGAAGTAATATAGCTCTTACATATGTTACGAAAGCCGCCGGGCCTGCCGCATCAACAAATGAAACACCATGATAGCTGGGGTTTGGATCTGCTATTTCGGGATATTTTCCGCTTGCTTTCCAGTCAAACTTACCGGAATCAACGATAACACCGCCTAATGATGTACCATGACCGCCGATAAACTTTGTTGCCGAATGAACAACAATATCTGCACCATGCTCAATAGGACGAATGAGATAAGGTGTTCCGAATGTATTGTCAATTACTAAAGGAAGTCCATGTTTATGAGCAATTTCAGCTATTGCATCAATATCGGGAATATCGCTGTTGGGATTTCCGAGTGTTTCAAGATAGATTGCTCTTGTGTTGTCCTGAATTGCGTTTTCAACCTCTTCAAGGTTATGTGCATCTACGAATGTTGCTGTAATTCCGTAATGAGGAAGTGTATGTTCGAGAAGATTATATGTTCCGCCATATATTGTTTTCTGTGCTACAATATGTCCTCCGTCAGGAGCAAGTGCCTGGATTGCGTATGTAATCGCTGCCGCACCTGATGCAACCGCAAGACCTGCAACACCGCCTTCAAGTGCTGCTATTCTCTTTTCAAATACGTCCTGTGTTGAGTTTGTAAGTCTGCCGTAGATATTACCTGCGTCTGTAAGGTTAAAACGTGCAGCCGCATGTGCTGAGTTTTTGAAAACATATGATGTTGTCTGGTAAATGGGTACTGCTCTTGAATCTGTTGCGGGATCCGGCTCTTCCTGTCCTACGTGTAACTGAAGTGTTTCAAATTTATATTCGCTCATTATTAATTCCTCTTTTCATATTTTTTATTATTTTGACTTGTACATGAATTTGAGTAAAAAAAATCCGGGATTGTATTTCTACTCCCGGGCAAATGGCAAATATACTCACAATGTGTTATTATTGTTTAATAAACACCGCCATTATTATATGCCCGGGAGAATGACATTCGACAACCACACATGACTTCACAAAACATATTCATGTTATTATACATCATATCATTCACCCCTTTCAAAAAACATATCTCAAATTCGTTATTAGTATAATATACCCACTTACCAACCTTGTCAATAGGTTTATAGGATTTTTATTTTATTTTTTCGATTTTCTATATTATACAAAAACTCCGGGTATTTTTAAAGCCCGGAGCCAAAATATAAATTACTGATCAATTTTCCTCTGCAAGATTTTCTGTGCAGAAAAGTTCAATGCAGTTTTCAATCATAGTCTGGTCGCATTCTGTTGAAATACCGGAAGCCATCCAATATCCGTATTCGCCCGAAAAATATTCCTTAAGTGCATCTTCATCGCTTCCGTATCTGAATTCAATATGATATGTTGATGCTGATGTATCGGGTGCGATAAAGAAATATGTAAATTCTCCCGAATCTTCATCTTCGCTCTTAAATTCATACATTCCCCATGATTCCTCTAAACCTACATAATCATATTTATGTGAGAAAAGCTCATTTCCGTCTTTGTCATAGCCTTTGATTACAGAATTTTCTCCATCGAATTCAACAGTGTCCATATCATTTGTGAAAGCACAATAGAACGCAAATGACTCATTTGTATAAACTCCTTCGGCGTCCTTTCCGTAAATATCACTTGTTACAGATGAAATAAGCTGATCTGCCGCTGTCTCTGCGTTCTCTTCTCCGACTATTTTTGCACAATCGTCAAGCCAAACCTGCTTGTAATCGTCTGCAAGCAATACGGGCCATAACTGCTGATATTTTCCCGTTAAATCAATCATAAGCTGGTCTGCCACAGCCGAATCATCATCTGATATCTCCTCTGTCTGCTGTTCTGTTTCCTGCTGAGTGTCCTCTTCATTACTATCAGCCGTCTGTGAATTACCGGCACAGCCTGCAAGCATTGAAACAGATAATGCCATTGTCAAAAACATTCCCACTAATTTGTTCTTCTTCATAAATATTATCCTCCTTGGTTAGCTATATCTAACCTATATAATACTCACACAATACAAATGTATCAATAGCTAATCAGGCATATTTTTATCTGCTTAGGCAAGAATTGTCCATATACCAAAAGAAGGAAGGGTTATAAACCCTTCCTTCTTTTTTCAATTCTTATCCTAATTTAGACCAATCACGTGTTTCACGAATTTCTGTCCATTTTTCATAATTTGAATTTTCTTTCAATTCATAGTGATGGCTATTTGTTGCTTCCTGTATAGCCAAATAATACCACATATCTATATCGGCATTATCTGTCCAAGTCTGCATATCAGGAAGTAAGTCTGCAGGTGTTTCGGGAATACGATTCAGTACACGGTTAACAAGAGACATTGTTTCCGCACGAGTAATCATATTCTGAGGGCAAAATCTTCCGTCGCCATAACCTGTTACCCAACCGTGGTTAGCGGCGATTGTGATTTCTTCCTCTGCCCAGTGACCGGTAATATCACTAAAGCCTACAGGAGTCTTGTCGCCATTGTTATCAAAACGTGTTGCGATTGCCGCAAATTCAGCACGGGTAATAAGTGCATCGGGGCGAAATGTTCCGTCTGGATATCCTGATATAATGCCCATCTTGCTAAGTGTTGAAACAGAACTGCAATACCAGCTGTCTGTAGCTATGTCAGTGAAATTATTTGCACGAGTGTAGTTTGCGTCACGCACATCATCCTCTAATAAACGGAAAAATATTGCTGCAACCTCAGCACGAGTGATAGATTTCTGAGGTCTTACTTCGCCATTGTCATAGCCAACGATATAAGCATAATGATCTTTTGTATTAAGACCTAATTCAGTTCCTTTATCGGGCTTTTCCTCTAGCTCTACAGGAGGTTTTGGATCGGGTTTATGTCCACCGTCGCCACCTGCATCATCATCTTTTACCCTCTTAACCGTAAAGAATACAGATAACTTAGGTGCTTCACCATTATCAACACCAATTTCTACTGTTTTATCATATTTTCCTACCTTAAGTCCAAGCTCTGGCTGAACAGTAAATGTTATGCTTTCATTAGGCATAAGTGTAACGCTGTCGCCTTCATGGTCTTCGCCAAATGTTACGGTATATCCATCTATTTCGGGAAGTGTAACCTTAACCGGCATATTTCCTGTATTTGTAATCTTAACCTCTTTAGCATCCGGAGCTACTTTGTAGCCTTTCTTTCTAACTCCGAATTTAAGAGTGTTGTCATCAAGCTCCACTTTATAAGTAGGCACACCCTTTACTAAACGAGCCTCGTTTCCGTCCTCGCTCCAATCCACATGATAACCTTTGTTATCACTAAAGAAACAACTGCTGGGGTGTTTATCGCCAAAATTATCTTTATATTTCACTGTGAAAGGAACTGACACTTCAGGTGCTTCCGGTTTGTTGTTTTCGTCATCTTCGCCAATACCTTCAATTGAATCCAATGATATACCAATGCTTGAATCTTCAGTCATTTCACCAACAATAAGTGTGAGCTGTGTATCCTCAATACGGTTTATATAAAGGTTATCATCAACAGATGCTCCTTCTCTTACGACTGTATTGTCTTCAACAATATTATTTCCGTTAAGAGTAAGTATAGCTTTTTCCAGGCTATTGCCTGTGAAATAAATTCCACCACCTACTTCTGTTGCATTATTGTCTTTAACAATACAATCCTCCAGTGTAGTATCGCTATCCTGTAAATAGATTGCTCCACCATTTGCACCTTTATCACTTGTAACATAATTATCGGTAAATTTACAGTTTAATATTTTTACTTCAGGTTTATTACTCCAACCTAAAGAAAGGAAAGCTCCACCGCCGGAAGTTGCCGAGTTGCCCTTAAATGTTGCGCCGTCAACAGTAATATTACCGTCCTGTGCATATATTGCACCGCCAAGAGTACTTTTATTACCATCAAAAACTACTTTTCCGGAAATATCGGCTTTACAATTTGTTGCAACATAAACAGCTCCGCCTCGACTTTCACTTTCATTATTTTCAAACTTTACATTGCCATCTACTACAAGCTCTGAGCTATTGCTTAAAGAAACAGCGCCACGCTTTAACGTAGTATTATCACAAATTTTTCCGCCATAAATATTTATATAAGAGTTGTTATCTGCCAAAATAGCACCAAATGCTGTTAAACAATTTGATATTTCGCCGCCATACATATTAAAAGTACTGTTGCTATCTACCTGAACAGCACCACCTGAATTGTGTGGACGATAACTATCGTCTTCATCATCTTCGGGAGCATGATGCACTGTTACACCGTCATACATTTTCATAGTTGCATTTTTATAAACAGAAAGTGTTGGAGCTGAACTGACACCTACATTTAAAGTAAGTTCATTGTCACCATCAGGGCTTCCTAAAATTACTAATACATCATCATTATCCTCGCCGTCTGATGTAATTGCTCTGTCAGTATAAATAGAATGTCCGTTTCCAAGAATTTGAGTTGTGTATTTTTTTAATGTCAAAGCTCTATCATCACATTTAAATTTCAAATTATCTATCAAAGAAATTATAAATGTGGGTTCTTCTTCATCCTCACCAACTTCAAATTCATTTATCATCTTAATTGCAGCTACTAAAGTTGTAGGATTATCTTCTGTTGAACCGTCTCCGTCTCCTTTATCGGATACATAAATTATTTTTTTCTGGCTTACAGGTTCTTCCGAACCACCTTCGTCATACATCTCAACATCATCAAATTTTTCTTTCCGTTCTTCCTCATCGATGTTGTCGATATCATCAGTATCATCTGCTTCATATTCTGTTTCTTCCTGCCCCTCTGTAACTTCTTCCGCAAAAACGCCAACAGGTGTAATAGCAAGTACCATAGAGAGCGCCAATGTCCATGCAAGAAGCTTAACCCCCCCCTATTTTCCTTTTTGTTCCATTTTTCTTCATCGTCATTTTCCTCCTTTAAAGTCTGTGAACTCCAATATATATATCAATAGACCTTTTGTCTCACAGTGAACAGATACAGAAATTTAATGGTACAACTTTAATGATAGCATAAAAAAATTTATAAACAAGGCAGTTTAAACAAATTCTTTTATTTTTCACAATTTACATATATCCAATACTGTAACATATCATGTTTTTATATATTATTATTTAAAACTTATTTCTTATGTTAATCATTTAATCTCTAACATACCTGATACGAACTATTTTGATTCTAAACTTTACTTTTGGGTGGAGGTTTAGAACCTTTCTAATTTTAGTAAAAGATAGGCATAAACACATCCATAAGATATAATTAAATCACCACAAAATAATAAATCAAGGAGAATGTTTATGCCTAATACTTATTCTATATCAAATTTACTTGAAATAAAAGACCTAATTGTTGATGATTTTCTCCCTTCTTACACTGATATTCATTTATACTTTCATCTCGAACAAAGGTATGTTTCTTGTCCGTTTTGTAATTCAATTACCAATAAGGTTCACGACTACCGTCCATTTGTTATTAAAGACACTCCGATTCAAGATAAATTTTTATTTCTGCACTATAAAAAGAGAAGGTATCATTGCAATAACTGTAATCATCATTATTTCAATGAACCTTTTAACTTACTACATAAATATTGCCGTATAACTAACAGATTATGTTTTCTCTCAGTTCATCAGTTAAGAGAACCTTATTATCCAAAGGCATTATTCTATGAATTTATGATTTCCGAAAATTCTTCAGTAGCAAAAATTAGACTTAAGAAGTTTATTTCATATGCTAAGGTAAGCCGGTTAAGTGAATTCAATGCAACATTAACAATGTTAGGAAACTGGAGTAAATTCATTTTGAATGCTTTTGATTTTCCTTATTCTAATGGATTTACAGAAGGATGCAACAATAAGATTAAAGTAATAACGAGAAACGGTTACAGATTTCGCAATTTTAAAAACTTTAGAAATAGAATTTTATTATCTATGTCTTAATCAAATACGGTGATATAAAAGAAACCTGATACTATTGTATCAGGTTTCAAAAATGGGTTTTCCCCCATGCTTGACTTACTCTGCATCTATTGTTGAAATGCCTATTGTCATTTCCTCAAGAACCTCGAGAAGCATTCTTACTGTATCAAGTGATGTGAACATTGTTGCATTGTTTTCAACTGCACATCTTCTGATAATATATCCGTCCTCGTAATGACGTCCGGAAAGTATCGCTCTTGTGTTTACAATATAATTTATCTTTCCACTTCTTATGTCACGAAGTATTTCATCATTGCCTTCGCATATCTTACCGTAAACTCTTGTTCTGATACCTCTTTCCTTGAGATATTCGGCTGTCATTTCGGTAGCAACGATATTGAATCCGAGGTTATAAAATCTCTTTACAAGCGGGAATGTTTCTGCTTTATCCTCATCGGCAACCGTTACAAGCACAGTACCGTGATCCGTAAGGGCAATTCCGGATGCCTGAAGTGCTTTATACATAGCTCTTGTAAGCTTCTTGTCATATCCGATTGCCTCACCTGTTGACTTCATTTCCGGTGAAAGATATGCGTCAAGTCCGCTTATCTTCGAGAATGAGAATGCAGGAGCTTTTACATACCAGCTGTCCTTTTCCTTTGCATAAAGCTCTGTAAAGCCCTGTTCCTTAAGGCTTACACCGAGTATAACAAGTGTTGCTATGTCAGCAAGGAAGTATCCTGTTGCCTTTGAAAGGAAAGGAACTGTTCTTGACGAACGTGGATTAACCTCGATTACATATACGTCTTCATTCTTGTCTACAATAAACTGGATATTGTAAAGACCGATGATACCGATTCCAAGTCCAAGCTTCTTTGTATATTCAATTATTTTATCTTTTGCCTTCTGTGAAACGCTGAATGTAGGATAAACACTTATACTGTCACCGGAATGAATACCTGTTCTTTCAACAAGCTCCATAATTCCCGGTATAAATACATCCTTACCGTCACATACTGCGTCAACCTCAAGCTCTTTTCCTGTTATATACTTATCTACAAGAACAGGCTGATCTTCGTTTACTTCAACAGCAGTCTTAAGATATTCTCTTAAGTCCTCTTCCTTAGATACAATCTGCATTGCACGGCCGCCGAGAACATAGCTTGGACGAACAAGGACGGGATAGCCAATCTGTTCTGCCGCCTTAAAGCCTGCCTCAAGACTTGTTACGGCAACACCCTTAGGCTGAGGAATGTTAAGTGCCTGCATAACCTTCTCGAAGGAATCTCTGTTTTCCGCCTTTTCGATTGCCTCGCAGTCCGTTCCGATAATCTTAACTCCTCTTTCCATAAGAGGCTCTGCAAGATTGATTGCTGTCTGGCCGCCAAGGCATGCGATTACTCCGATAGGCTTTTCAAGCTCTATTACATTCATAACATCTTCGGGAGTAAGCGGTTCAAAGTAAAGCTTGTCGCTTGTTGTATAGTCTGTTGAAACTGTTTCTGGGTTGTTGTTGATGATTATTGCCTCATAGCCGTTTTCCTTTATTGTCTTTACTGCATGAACTGTTGAATAGTCGAACTCAACACCCTGTCCGATACGGATAGGACCTGAACCGAGAACAACAATCTTCTTTTTGTCACTTACTATTGACTCATTTTCCTCTTCATATGTTGAGTAGAAATAAGGGATATAGCTGTCAAACTCTGATGCACAGGTATCAATCATTTTGTAAACAGGGAATATATTATTTTCTTTTCTTAAAGCATAAACCTCTGCGTCCTTCATGTTCCAGAGAATACCGATATATTTGTCGGAGAAGCCCATTTTCTTTGCTTTATAAAGAATGTCTGTATTTCCCTTGTTTTCCTTGATTACGTTTTCGAAATCAACAATATTTTTAATCTTTTCAAGGAAAAGCATATCTATCTGTGTTGCATTGCATATCATACCGGGATCAATGCCGTTTCTGAGAAGCTTTGCAATGGCATAAATTCTGTCGTCAGTTCCGATTGCAATATATTTAAGAAGTTCTTCATTTGATTTGTCATCAAATTTGGGCATCCATAAGTGGCATACACCTATTTCAAGAGAACGAACTGCCTTGAGAAGGCTTTCTTCTATTGTTCTGCCTATGCTCATTACCTCGCCTGTTGCCTTCATCTGTGTGCTGAGCTTGTTTGAAGCAGATGCAAACTTATCAAACGGGAATCTCGGCATTTTTGTTACAACATAGTCAAGCGCAGGCTCAAAGCTTGCAGGTGTGTTTGCAATCTGTATTTCATCAAGATGAAGTCCTACCGCAATCTTCGCCGATACTCTGGCAATTGGATAGCCGCTTGCCTTTGATGCAAGTGCAGATGAACGTGAAACTCTTGGATTTACCTCAATAAGGTAATATCTGAATGATTCGGGATCGAGTGCAAACTGAACATTACAGCCGCCTTCTATCTCAAGTGCTCTGATTAATTTAAGCGCACTGTCACGAAGGAGATGATATTCCTTGTTTGTAAGTGTCTGTGAAGGTGCAACAACGATAGAGTCACCTGTATGGATACCAACAGGATCTATGTTTTCCATATTACATATTGTGATTGCTGTATCGTTTGCATCACGGATTACTTCGTATTCAATCTCCTTATATCCTTTAATGCTCTTTTCAACAAGTACCTCATGTACCGGTGAAAGCTGGAGAGCATTTTTCATAATTACTTTGAATTCTTCTTCGTTATCGGCAAATCCGCCGCCTGTTCCGCCGAGTGTGAATGCAGGACGAAGAACAACAGGATAACCTATTTCTGCGGCAGCCACAAGACCTTCTTCCATTGAATGAGTAGTCTGTGAAGGAAGTACAGGCTCGCCGAGAGATATACAAAGCTCCTTGAACATTTCTCTGTCTTCGGCTCTTTCAATACTTTCCTTGCTTGTTCCGAGCATTTCTACTCCGCATTCCTCAAGAACGCCGTTTTCCGCAAGTGCCATAGCAAGGTTAAGGCCTGTCTGTCCGCCGATACCGGGAACAAGTGCATCGGGACGTTCCATTCTTATTATTTTTGCAACATATTCCGGTGTAAGCGGTTCCATGTAAACCTTATCCGCAATAGTTGTGTCTGTCATAATTGTTGCGGGATTTGAGTTGGCAAGAATTACTTCGTATCCTTCTTCCTTAAGAGCAAGGCATGCCTGTGTTCCCGCATAGTCAAACTCTGCAGCCTGTCCGATTACGATTGGACCTGAGCCGATTACAAGTATTTTTTTAATATCCGTTCTCTTAGGCATTTTCCTTATTCTCCTTCATAATATTTATAAATTTATCGAAAAGATATGCACTGTCCTGAGGTCCGGGAGCACTTTCCGGGTGATACTGAACACTGAATACCTTGTCCTTCTTGCATTCAACGCCTTCAACAGTGTTGTCAAGAAGATTGATATGTGTTGCCGTAAGCTCTGTATTTTTAAGTGAATCCATGTCAACAGCGTAGCTGTGGTTCTGGCTGGTTATTTCAATCTTGCCTGTTTCAAGGTTTTTAACAGGGTGGTTTCCGCCTCTGTGACCGAATTTAAGCTTGTATGTCTTTGCACCGTATGCAAGCGAAATCATCTGGTGTCCAAGACAGATACCGAAGATAGGATATTTTCCTTTAAGCTTTTTAACAAGCTCGATTACAGGCTGAACATCTTCGGGATCTCCCGGGCCGTTAGAAAGGAATATTCCGTCCGGAGCGTGCATTTCTATTTCTTCCGCTGTTGTGTTCCAAGGAACAATCGTTACGTTGCATCTTCTTGCATTAAGACTTCTTACAATGTTGAGCTTAATTCCGCAGTCAATAGCAACAACATTGTACTGATGATTTGATGTTCTTGAATACCATCTTTTTTTACAGCTTACCTTTGATACAGCGTCCTTCGGAATCGGTGTTTCTTTTATTATTCTGAGTGCCTCTTCCTTAGGTGTGTCAATGTCTGTTATATATACTCGTCTGCTTCCGAGATCTCTTATGCTTCTGCCAATCTTTCTTGTGTCAACACCCCATATTCCGGGAATTTTATTTTCCTCAAGAATTTCCGAAAGTGTTTTTGTATAACGGAAGTTACTGGGAAGGTCGTTATATTCTCTTACAACAAGACCGCCGATTGTAGGAACCTTTGTTTCAAAATCTTCATCTGTTATACCATAGTTACCTATAAGAGGATATGTCATAACTACCATCTGATAGGTATATGAAGGGTCGGATACAATTTCCTGATAACCGACCATAGAAGTATTGAACACAATTTCACAAACTCTGTCTGTGTGGTATCCAAAACCGTAACCATAGTACTCACTGCCGTCTTCGAGAACTATTTTTCTGTTAAAATCGTCTTTCATAGCCTTTTATCCTTTCTATAAAAAAACCGGCAAATGCAATAAAAATTCTACTGCATTACCGGCGAAGAAAAATGATTTACCATTATAATAAAATCTAAAAAGAAATCTATAAAATGAGGAAGCTTTGTAAATAAATATGCAATTTTTGCAGAATTGATAATCATATTAAAGCACCTCCGTTTTTTATATCGGGTAGTATTTTAACATTTGTAACTACCGTTGTCAATAAAAGTTAAGCATATATTATATAAAAAGCATTGTATATAAATTAATTAATATTAATTATAATTATTTAAGCACATTTCCGCACAACTGTAATTTTTTACAAGAACATATATGGACATTACACTCAAAAGCTGATAAAATTTAATCATAAAATATCAGAGGGAGGTAATATTCATGGGATTATTTAATGATGTTGCAAAAAAGGTCGGCACTGTTGCAGGCGAAGCAGGAACAAAGGCTAAAGATCTTGCCAATATAACAAAGCTCTCTGTCTCTGTCGGTGCAAAGGAAAAGGAAATAGAAAAGCTCTATATAAACATAGGCAAATTCGTTTACGAAAATCACTGTGACTCTTTACCCGAGGACATTTCTGCTACTATTGAAGGAATCAATTCTCTCAAAGCAGAGATTGATGTGCTCAACAAACAGATAAAAGAACTTAAAAACTGATTATAAACCAACTGCCGTACTTAATAAGTTCGGCAGTTTTGTCTAAATCAATATTCATCACAAATATAGCATTTCATCTTAGGATAACGCTTATCCAAATCCTCTGCAACGGCTTTGTTATTCACTGTTACACTGCCTTCGCTCTCAAGCTCTGCCAATGATTTATAGCCTTCGGCAAACTGAAGAAAATGTCCTGCATTTATTTCAATATCAGCTTTGGCATCATCCTCCTCTGTTTCTCCGTTCAAATAAAAAGTTCCGTTATTGCTGTCAATTACACTGTCCGAAAGCTTTATAACGGCAGTTTCTTCGGCAAATACTATTTTCATAAGCCTTCTTACATTAGCAAGTGCCGCAACACCGTGTCTTATCGTTTCTTTATCACAGCCTTCCAGCATAGCTCCGCAATCGGGCGGAAGTTTAATTTTTATCGGTTTATTATCCGCAATAAATGCAAGCGCAGTTGTAAGGCTCTGTGCGGTTTCTTCATCATCATATATCAGCTCAATGGCGGTAAGTCCGTTTACACCGTTAAAATACAGTGCATAGCCTTTTACCTCATTGTTCTTTTCGCAAATAATAAATTCTCCGCCGTCCGATATAAGATCAGCAAACTTAAGTCTGAAATCAGCCATAGATCTTGCAAGAATTCCAGAGTATTTAGAAGCAAATAAAGTATATGCCGCATAAAGCTTGCCAATATCGGACATTCTTCCGAAATTCACCGATGCCGGCATTATTTTCGGCTTATCGGCAGTGCCGCTGATAAAGCTTGTGTCTGTTGCCGTATAATTTTCAAGCGGAAAATAGCTTTCATGCTTTACGGGTGTATGCGGTGCAACCGCAATGCCATCATCGGATAGCTTTGTCAACAGTATTTTAAACGCTGTTGACATATATCCTCTTCCTCTATATCTCTTGTCGGTTGAAAATCCGGCAAGCATAGCCGAAGGAACAATATAATTTCTGATATACATATTCACAGGATACGAATACATAGCATTTACAAGCTCATCATCCTCAATAGTACAAACAGTATATTCAGGGATAAATCTTTTTTCAAAATAATAATCAAGGAATGAATCGCTGTCGCCGAAACAGCTCTGCCATAAAGCTCTTAAATAAGGCTTATCCTCCATAGTGCATATTCTTTGAACTGCCATGTATCAGTCACCTCCTGTTGAAATTTATTTAACTCCGTATTCCTTTTTAAGCTCTGCAAGCATTTCTCTGTATCTGTCATTTATCATGTCTGTTTTTCCCTTACTTCCGGCAGCAAGACCTCTTGTGGGAGCTTTTTTCTTGAGCTCGTCCTGTATTTCGTCGTCCCATGCCTTCATAAGTGCATTAAGTTTTTCCATATACTCAGGATTCCATGCCATAATCTTACATTTCCTTTCCGTTATTTATTTAATAATTTTACCACAAAACATATAACAAGGCAAATCATAAATTCGTATTGACTTTCAAACTTCACCGCCTTAAAATCATTAATAATACTCTTTTTAGGAGATGATATAATTGATAAATATACTCGTTACTTCTCCCTGTGATGAGGAATACAAAAAGCTTTTGGAAACAGCCGGAGGCTCTTCCTGCAATTTTACATATGCCGACAGCCGCTTTGTTTCCGAAGATATTCTTAAAAACGAAATCGAAAAAGCAGAAATAATTGTCGGTGAACCCGATGTATCCGCAATTAAAAATGCAAAAAATTTAAAGCTTTTACAGCTCACAATGGCAGGAACGGATAAATACACAAAGGATTATGAATATCCGCAGAATGTTGTTCTTGCAAATGCCTCCGGTGCTTTCGGCGAGGTTATTTCACAATATGTTATCGGCGGCATTTTGAATATATGCCACAAATTTTATAAATACAGAGATAATCAGCACAAAAATCTCTGGCATGACGAAGGTCTTGAAATCGGTCTTGAAGGAAAGCGCGTGCTTATTGTCGGTGCCGGCGATATAGGAAGTAATATCGCAAAAAAGCTTTCTGTATTCAATACAAAAACAATAGGAATACGAAGAAATATAAACAACATGCCTCCGTATTTTGCAGAAATGCACACATTAGACGAGCTTGACGAACAGCTGCCTCTCTCAGATGTTGTTGTTGCCTGCATACCTAATTCGGAATATACATATCATTTATTCGATAAACACAGATTTATGCTTATGAAAAACGATGCAATATTTGTCAATGTAGGCAGAGGCGCTCTGGTTATCCAGAAGGATTTGATTGATGTATTAAAATCCGGTCATTTGAGTGGAGCTGTTATTGATGTTGCCGAGCCGGAGCCTTTACCGTCGGAAAGCGAGCTCTGGTCTGTCGAAAACCTTGTCATAACACCGCATATATCCGGAAAAAGCTTCGGACACCATAAATCAATAACAGATAAAATATATAAAATCTGTGCGGAAAATATAATCAATTATATTAATAACAAGCCTTTAATAAATGTAATAGATTTTAAAAAATTCAGAAAGTAACATGACAAAAGCGGCTCGCCTTCAAGACGAACCGCTTTATTATTTGTGTGTGGACTATTTGATTTTTAATTAATTTAATTTTTAATTAATTTAATTTTTGATTAATTACATCATGCCGCCCATTCCGCCGCCTGCCATTGCTGCAGGATTAGGCTCATTACTGGGAAGTTCTGCAACAACAGCCTCTGTTGTAAGGAATGTTGATGCAACTGATGTAGCGTTCTGGAGAGCTGTTCTTGTTACCTTTGTAGGATCGACAATACCTGATTCAACCATGTCTACATATTTTTCGTTAAGGGCATCAAAACCAATGCCGTCTGCCATGTCTTTTACCTTGTTAACAATAACTGAACCTTCAAGACCTGCGTTTGCCGCAATCTGACGCATAGGAGCTTCAAGAGCCTTAATAACGATTTCGGCACCTGTCTTTTCATCGCCTGTAAGCTCTGTAAGAAGGCCTTTAATCTTTTCTACTGTATGGATATAAGCTGTACCGCCTCCGGCAATGATACCTTCTTCAACGGCTGCTCTTGTTGCTGCGAGAGCATCTTCCATACGGAGTTTCTTTTCCTTCATTTCTGTTTCTGTTGCTGCACCGATTTTGATTACTGCAACACCGCCTGCAAGTTTAGCAAGTCTTTCCTGAAGTTTTTCTTTATCGAATTCGCTTGTTGTGTTTTCAAGAGCAAGCTTAATCTGTGCGATACGTCCCTGAATATCTTCTTTTGAACCTGCACCGTCAGTAATGATAGTAAGTTCTTTTTCTACTCTTACTGTCTTAGCACGGCCGAGCATATCAAGTGTTGTGTCCTTAAGGTCGATACCAACTTCTTCCGAAATTACTGTACCGCCTGTAAGAGCTGCGATATCGCCAAGCATCTGTTTTCTTCTGTCGCCATATCCGGGAGCCTTAACGGCAACGCAAGTGAATGTACCTCTTAATTTGTTTACAACGAGTGTTGCAAGAGCTTCGCTTTCAACATCTTCTGCGATTATGAGAAGCTTGCCGCCTGTCTGTACAAGCTGTTCAAGAATAGGAAGGATTTCCTGGATATTGCTGATTTTCTTGTCTGTGATAAGGATATAAGGGTTATCAAGAACTGCAACCATCTTTTCCATATCTGTTGACATATAAGGTGAAAGGTAACCTTTATCAAACTGCATACCTTCAACCATTTCAAGCTCTGTGTTCATTGTCTTTGATTCTTCAACTGTGATAACACCGTTGTTTGTTACCTTTTCCATAGCGTCTGCAATCATTTCGCCGACTTCGTCATCACCTGATGAAATAGCTGCAACTCTTGCGATATGGTTCTTTGTTGAAACAACCTGGCTCATGCTCTTGATGCTTTCAACTGCTGCATCTGTTGCTTTCTTCATACCTTTACGAAGGATGATTGAGTTAGCACCTGCCGCAATGTTCTTAAGACCTTCCTGAATCATAGCCTGTGCAAGAACTGTTGCTGTTGTTGTACCGTCGCCTGCAACATCGTTTGTCTGTGTAGCGGCTTCTGTTACAAGATGAGCACCCATGTTTTCATAGGGATCTTCAAATTCAATATCCTTAGCGATTGTAACACCATCGTTTGTTATAAGCGGTGAACCGTATTTTCTGTCAAGAACAACATTACGTCCTTTAGGTCCGAGTGTTACCTTTACTGTATCTGCAAGTTTATTTACGCCGGCCTCAAGACCTTTTCTGGCGTCATTTCCGTATTTTACTTCTTTAGCCATAATAACATTACCTCCAAGTATTTATAATCAGTCAACTACTACTGCAAGAATATCATTCTGTTTAACAACAAGTAACTTTTCTCCGTCACATTCAACCTCTGTGCCGCAGTATTTTGAATAGATTATCTTGTCGCCTTCTTTTACCGTCATTTCAACCTTGTTTCCGTCAACATATCCTCCGGGACCAACAGCGATTACAGTTGCCATCTGAGGTTTTTCCTTGGACTGTGAAGGTAAAACAATACCTGATTTTGTCTTTTCTTCTGCTTCTAACTGTTTAATTACAACCTTATCTCCAAGTGGTACAAGTTTCATATTTATTTCCTCCTTCAAATGTCTGGGTTTTCTTTGTTAGCACTCTCGTTGTATGAGTGCTAATCATTGAATATATATTACTTTTATACGGTAATATATGCAAATATCGTTTTAAAGTATTTAAGAGTAATTTAACTATATTTTATATTTAAATCAAATTTTATCTCTTATTTTCTTCTCTTTTCTCATTTTTTCTCATTATTTTCATCCGGATGGCACATAGCCCTGTTTGCACAGCCTGCGCATGAACTGCCACATCCTCCGATTTCCGAATTTTCATCTTTTTTGCCGTTTTTGAGCTTTCTGCTCTGCGTATATCCGAGAATAATAACGATAACAACAAGAAGAATAATCCACTTAATCATATTTTCACCTTCTTACAGCTTATATATAACATCTGCATCAATTTTTCTGAAATCATCAATAACTATATTCGCCTTATCAAGGCACTGTTTTCCGCTTGTGGGATTTATATAGCCAACCGATTTCATTCCGGCGGCAACAGCCGCATTAACACCGTTTTCGGAATCCTCAACAACAACACATTCCTCCGGGCTTTTGTTTATCCTTTCGGCAGCAAGCAAAAACACATCAGGTGCCGGTTTGCCGTGCTTAACGTCTATTCCGGACGTAATGCAGTCAAAATATTGTGCTATGCCAAGTTTTTCAAGAACCATATTTATAAGCTCATATCCCGACGATGATGCAACGGCAGTTGTCATTCCTTTTGATTTTATGCTCTTAAGCAGCTCCGGTATTCCTCTGACAGGAGAAATTTCTTCTTTTTTCATTATATCAAGTATCATCTGCTCACGTACAGCAACCATTTCGTCAACATCGGCATTTAATTTAAACAATTCATTTAAAGCTCTCATTCTGTCCGGCGTTGTTGTTCCGGCATATTTTTCGTAAAACTCCTGCTCTTTGTATACACCGTATTTTTTCATTGACTCCACATCAGCCATATAATGCAATGGCTGGCTGTCGATAAGAACGCCGTCCATGTCGAAAATTACGGCAGTTATCTCTTTCATATTTTCCTCTCATTCCAACAAAACCGATTTCATTGCTGAAATCGGTTAATGTTAAATACTAATTTTTTATTTAAAACTCAAATAGCTTTCGACTTATGGTGCTAAACCGCCCTATTTATTCCTGGTCTGGAATTTCATGCAATTCTCCGATGTCGTTTACAGGTCTTTCAAGGCCGTCAATAACGATGTGGTTCTTTTCTGCATAATCCCAAAGAGCTGCATGAAGAGCTTCCTCTGCAAGACATGAACAGTGAACCTTTACAGGAGGCAGACCGTCAAGTGCTTCCATAACAACCTTGTTTGTTATATCGAGTGCTTCGGGAATTGTTTTGCCCTTTACAAGCTCTGTTGCCATACTGCTTGTTGCAACTGCGGCACCGCAGCCGAATGTTTTGAATTTAGCATCTTTAATAATGCCGTCTTCAATCTTGAGATATACCTTCATAATATCTCCGCATTTGGCATTACCTACTGTACCAACGCCGCTTGCATCTTCTATTTCGCCGACATTTCTGGGATTCATGAAATGATCCATTACCTTCTCGCTGTATTCCATAATTATTACCTCCGCAATTCCGTTTTATTACTTATTCTTGTTTTTGATTTCTTCGTAAAGGGGTGACATATCTCTTAATCTCTGAACGATAGGAGGAAGCACCTCTATAAGTTTATCAACCTGTTCTTCTGTGTTCTGGTAACCAAGTGAAATTCTTAATGAACCATGAGCCTTTTCGTGAGGCAGACCGATTGCAAGAAGAACATGTGAAGGATCAAGTGAGCCTGATGTACAAGCTGAACCGCTTGATGCACAAATTCCATAGTTATCGAGTAAAAGAAGCATTGATTCGCCTTCGATAAATTCAAATGATATATTTACGTTTCCGGGAAGTCTGTCAACCGGATGTCCGTTAAGTCTTGCATAATCAATCTTAGAAAGTAAGCTGTTGATTAATTTATCTCTGAGGTAAGTAAGCTTTGCTGTAACCTCGTCAATTTCTGCCATTGCCATTTCTGCGGCTTTACCGAGAGCAACTATACCGATAACATTTTCTGTGCCGGCTCTTCTGCCTCTTTCCTGCTGACCACCATGGATAAGGTTATCAATCTTACAGCCTTTTCTGATATAAAGAGCACCGATTCCCTTAGGAGCGCCGATTTTGTGTCCCGAAATAGAAAGGAAGTCGATATTCATATCCTGTACATCGATTTTAATGTGACCGAATGCCTGTACAGCATCTGTATGGAAGTAAATTCCTTTTTCATGACAGATAGCGCCGATTTCCTTGATAGGCTCAACTGTACCGATTTCGTTGTTTGCAAACATAACACTTACAAGTATTGTTTCAGGTCTGATGGCAGCCTTTAAGTCGTCAAGGCTGATTTTGCCGTATTCATCAACAGGAAGATATGTTACCTCGAAACCGTTTTTCTCAAGATATTCACATGTGTGAAGAATAGCGTGATGTTCAATACATGTAGTGATGATATGGTTACCTTTGTTTTTAAGTGCTGAGCTTACGCCTTTAAGCACCCAGTTATCACTTTCCGAACCACAGCCTGTGAAATAAATTTCAGCCGGCTGAGCATTAAGAGCGTCTGCTACCTGCTGTCTTGCTTTGTCAATAGCCTTTTTGCTGTCTCTTGCAATGCTGTAAATGCTTGAAGGGTTTCCGAAATGCTCTTCAATATAGGGCTTTATTTCTTCATATACCTCCGGTCTTATCGGAGTTGTGGCTGCATTATCAAAATAAATTAATTCCTTCATTTCTGTTTACTCCTTTATATATAAAAATTTTAATTTCTATAAAACCTACCATGTTACTTGGACATTCATAATATAGCACGGCAAAAACTATCTGTCAATAAAAAATACCAAATTAGTATGATATAAAATTAAAATATTAATGTATCGGGTTTATTATTTATGCTATACTAAATACAAAAATATACACAGGTGAACCTATGAAAAGCAAAGAATCTATAATTTCAAAACTCGAAGCTCTTATTACACAATACGCACAAACAAACGGTATTGACAGCGATACTGACAAAATGATAAGCATATTATCTGAATATTCCGAAAAAGGCTTTCTGAATACATGGGATACTGCCTTTCTATCCGATAAGCTCGGTATATCTCCGCAGTATATACATAGTGATACGGATAAAACAGATATTGACAGCCGCACAGCTACGCTTATGAAAATCATTTCAGACACAGCAGATTTATCCGACGAATATATGGAATATCTTTCGGAATACACCGTACAGCTCAAAGATATTTGTATTAACAACCGTTCAATTTCCGATGACGTGGAAATAGTATATATTGATGACAGCGAAGCATATCATATTTCCAACAACAGCCCAATGGTAAAAATTGCTCAACCTAAAACAAAGTACAACAAAGATAACACTAACAAAAGCGATAGCAAAAATATAAATGACAAAAAATAATCCGGCAGACCTAAATCCGCCGGATTATTTTAATTATCGTAACACCTTTGGGCAAAACCCGAAAATATTTATGAAGTATATTTTATCTGTTCTGGCTCTTATATGTATCTGCCATATCCTTCATTTCTCTTGCGGCATTTACCGTAACATCTGTCACCTGTGAACCGGACATAAGCCTTGCCACATCTCTTATGGCGTCACTACGTTTAAGCAGTCTTATTGCGGTTTTTGTTCTGCCCTTCTGGGAAATCTTTTCAATCATATAATGATTGTCTGCCATAGCGGCTATCTGCGGAAGATGAGTTATACAGATTATCTGCTTTGTTTTGGAAACCTGCTGCATTTTTTCCGCAACCTTCTGTGCCGTTCTTCCGCTTATTCCGGTATCTATTTCATCAAATATAAATGTGCCTATTGAATCAGCATTTCCGAGAACTACCTTAAGCGCAAGCATTACTCTTGAAAGCTCGCCGCCGGAGGCAATCTTTGAAAGCGGCATAAGCTCTTCGCCTTCGTTTGCGTTGAACATAAACTCAACATCGTCCCAGCCGTCAATGCCGAGCTGATTTTTCTGCTCGATTTTTATTTCAAAGCATGCAGACGCCATCTCAAGCTCTCTGAGGTTTTTCTGTATTTCCGCACCTATTTCTTCGGCTTTTTTCTTTCTGATAGCCGTCATAATTCTGCAAACTTCAACCATCTGATTAAAAAGTTCTTTTCTTTCCTTTTCAAGCGTTTCTATACGCTCTCTTGAGTGCATAAGCATATCGTATTCGCTTCTTAAGCTGTCCAGCTTTTCGCAAAGCTTATCGGAGGTGCATATATATTTTTTCTTGAAAGAATATATAATGCTTAATCTCTCCTGAATTTTTTCAAGCTCTTCACCTTCCTCACTTATACCCTCATAATACTTTTTCATTTCTCGTTCTGCCTCAAGGAGCTGAATTGCGGCAGAATTAACTATTTCATATATATATTTTACCGAAATATCAATATCGCTGAGCTGTTTAAGTGTATCGGCAGATTCCGTTACCATATCGCTTGCCGGAAGTCCGTTTACTCCGTTATAAAGCAGATTTACACATTTTCCTGCCATCTCACGCATTTTTTCGCTGTTTTGGAGTATTTTCTTTCTCTCCGCAAGTTCTTCTTCCTCTCCCGGTTTTATTCCGGCGGCCTCAAGCTCATTTATCTGATATGATATTATTTCCGTTCTTCTTTCTCTTTCGGATTCATTTCCGGAAATAGCCTTCATTTCCTTCATGACCATTTTATATTTTCTGAGAAATTCCGTAAGCTTTGCTTTTTCCGCATCAAGCTCCGTTCCGCAGAATTTATCCAAAAGCATTATGTGCTTTGCACTGTTCATAAGCGACTGGTGCTCATGCTGTCCGTGAAAATCCACAAGACTTTCCGAAAGCTCCTTAAGCTGTCCAACCGTTACCGTTGTGCCGTTCACCTTGCACATGCTTTTGCCGTTCATATGGAGAATACGCCTTATAACGATTGTTTTGTCTTCACCGTATTCTATACCCATATCATCAAGTATATTTTCAATACGCTTATCTTCTATTGAAAAAACAGCCTCAACAACAGCCTGTTCTTCGCCTCTTCGGACAATGTCTTTATTTGCCCTTCCGCCGAGAGAAAAACCGAGTGCATCTATAATAAGTGATTTACCGGCACCTGTTTCTCCGGTAAGCACATTAAGACCTTTGTCGAAATTTACCTCTGCCTCCTGAATAAGCGCTATATTTTTTATGTTCATGTATTCGAGCATTTTAACGCCCCCTGTCAGCTATGTATTATTCGATAAAGTCTTTCTATAAGCTCTGCCGCCTGGTGGCTTCCTCTTATTACACAAAAAACAGTATCATCTCCGGCTATCGTTCCGAGGATCTCACTGTTCTGCATATTGTCAAGTGCAACTCCGACAGCCATTCCCATACCTTCAAGAGTCTTTATAACAACCATATTTCCGGCATAGTCCATTTTAACAACAGCTTCTTTAAAAACTCTTATAAGTCTGTCTGAAATTTCATTGTCACTGTTTGTCATGGCAACATATTTCTGCTTTCCTTTTTCAAGCGAGATTTTTGTAAGACGCATTTCTCTTATATCTCTTGAAACAGTTGCCTGTGTAACATCAAAGCCTTCTTCCCTAAGCTTTGCGGCAAGCTCGTCCTGAGTTTCAATATCGTATTTTTCTATAAGCTCTAATATCTTTGTATGTCTTGATACTTTCACTCTTATTCCCCCTTAGAAATGAGTTTCTTTCGCAGAATATCATAAAAACCAATCTTATTTGTTTTGATTATATTTACATCATATTCAGATTTTTTAACACAAATCGAATCTCCGTTATTAAGTATCACGCTCGTCTGTCCGTCCATCGACATTATTATATCGCCGTTGGCACCGAAGCTTGCGTCTATTCTTATAACATCATCGGCAGAAACAACTATACTTCTTGAATGCAGTGAATGTGCACATATCGGAGTTATTACCATACAGGCTATATCCGGCTTAAGCACAGGGCCTCCGGCAGAAAGATTATATGCCGTTGAGCCTGTTGGTGTTGAAACAATCATTCCGTCTGCACGGAATGTGGCAACATATTCATCATTTACATATATTCTGTAGCTTGTTACCTTTGTAAAGACACCTCTCGAAATACATACATCATTGACTGCTTTATATGTTTTCGGTGCATCACCGTCCGCCGATAATATTTCCGATTCAAGCATAAGTCTTTTTTCAAGCTTATATTCGCCGTTCAAAACTTTATCAATGGTTTCATGTGCATCGGTTCCTTCTGCCGCCGCAAGAAATCCGAGCGTACCCATGTTTATTCCGAGAAGAGGTGTGCCATATTTAGCCGCCTTTCTTCCCGTATTCAGCAAAGTGCCGTCACCGCCGAGAACTATAATAAAATCAGATTTGGAATAAAGCTCATATTTGCTTACTCCGAACTCTTGTAAATTTGTGAACTCGGCTATATTATAAGCAAGCACAGGTTTACAGCCTTTGCTTTTTATATATTCGGCAATGTCCTTAACAAAATCCATTGCCGCAGGTTTATCATAATTAGGAACAATTCCTATCGTTTTCATATTCACTTCACCTTAAAGCAGCTCATGCGACTGTTCTTCTATGTCATGTGCCGCCTTATGTGCCTCCTCAATAGTCAATCCTTTATTTTTTCTGTCAAGCATTATCAAATATTCTATATTGCCTTCCGGACCCTTTATAGGTGAAAAGTCAATTCCTATAACATTAAGGCCTATCTCAAAGGCAAAATCAATTATTTTCAATATTACTTCCTCATGTACCTTTTTATCTCTTACTACGCCTTTTTTGCCGACCTTTTCCCTTCCGGCCTCAAACTGTGGCTTAATAAGACATACAAGCTGTGCATCATCACTCATAACATTAAGTGCAGGAGGAATAACCTTCGTAAGCGATATAAAGGAAACATCAACCGAAGCAAACTGCGGTTTATCGGGAACCTGCTCCTCGGTTATATATCTCACATTTGTCTTTTCCATACAAACGACTCTTTCATCGTTTCTGAGCTTCCATGCAAGCTGTCCGTATCCTACGTCTATGGAGTATACCTTTGATGCACCGTTTTGGAGCATACAATCGGTAAAACCTCCTGTCGAAGAGCCTATATCCATACAAATCTTTTCTTCGATTGTTACAGGAAAAACCTCCATAGCCTTTTCAAGCTTATAACCGCCTCTGCTGACATAAGGCATTACCTTTCCTCTGAGCTCAATATTTGCATTTACGTCTACCTTTGTTCCGGCCTTATCCTCTTTATTTCCGTCAACATATACATCACCTGCCATTATGTAAGCCTTTGCAAGCTCTCTTGATGCGGCAAGTCCATTGTTGACCATAAGGACGTCAAGCCTTTCTTTATCTGCCATTTATATCAATCCGTTCCTTTATATCTTTGTAAATACTTTCACTGTCAAGCTTATATCTTTCAAAAAGCTGATCTCTTGTACCATGTTCAATAAATTTATCCGGAAAAGCATAGCTGTGAACCTTAACATCATTCATAAGCTCCATATCGTTAAGAGCCTCAAGAACAGCCATTCCTGCTCCGCCGTCGATAACATTATCCTCAAGCGTAAATATATAACCGCATTTTTCGGCGGCAAGCTTAAGCATTTCCTTATCAACCGGTTTTGCAAATCTCATGTTTATAAGCATTGGATTATATCCGTCATTCTTAAGCATTTCGCATACCTTTGCGGCATTGTCGCAGACCGCTCCGGCTGAAATAACGGCAATTTTTTCTCCGTCTTCAAGCAATTCGGCTTTTCCAAATTCTATTTCCGACGTATTTTCCGAATATATATCGGATATATTACCTCTCGGATACCTTACCGCAACAGGCCCGTCTATGTTGTAAACCGCATATCTGAGCATTTTTTCAAGCTCAATACCGTTTTTAGGCATCATAACCGTCATATTCGGCATATGTGTGAAATAAGATATATCATATATGCCCTGATGTGTTTCCCCGTCCGCACCGACTATTCCGGCTCTGTCAACGGCAAAAACCACATGTAGATTTTGTAGACATACGTCCTGCATTATCTCATCATAGGCTCTCTGAAGAAATGTGGAATAAACGGCAAACACGGGTCGGAATCCGCTTTTTGCCAATGCCGCAGAAAAAGACACTGCATGCTGTTCGGCTATTCCTACATCATAAAATCTTGATGGGTGCTTTGAAATAAATTTGCTTAAACCCGTTCCGTTGCCCATTGCCGCAGAAACCGCAACTATCTTATCGTCCTCATCAGCCATTGAACACATTGTTTTTCCGAATACATCGGAATATGTCGGCTTATTTGATTTTTTAATTGATGCTCCCGTTGACAGATCAAAAGCACTTACACCGTGATAAGCGGAAGGATTGTTTTCGGCATATTTATAGCCTTTTCCTTTTTTCGTCTTAACATGGATAAGCACAGGACCTTCAATGTTTTTCGCCCTGTTTATAACCTCAATGAGGCTTTCGATATTATTGCCGTCAACAGGCCCTATATATTTAAAACCAAGCTCCTCGAATATAACTCCGGGAATAAACAGATATTTTATTCTGTTTTTGGTTCTTTTTATCTTGTTCACCATTTTTTCGCTGTCCGGAAATCTATTAAGAAGCTTTTTAACGTCATTCTTAGCCTCTATATAGCCTCGTTCCGTTCTCAGCTCACCCAAATGTCTGCTTAATGCACCTACATTTCCGGAAATAGACATCTGGTTGTCATTAAGCACAACAATAATATTGCTGTTTGATCTTCCGGCATTGTTCAATGCCTCAAAGGCAACTCCGCCTGTCAGCGAACCGTCACCGATAACAGCGACAACCTTTTCGTCACTACCGCGCATATCTCTTGCACAGGCAAAACCGAGTGCTATTGATATTGATGTTGAGCTGTGTCCTGCCGTAAACGTATCGTATTCGCTTTCGGAAGGCTTCGGAAATCCGGAAAGTCCGTCAAGCTGTCTTAATGTAGTAAATTTATCTTTTCTGCCTGTAAGTATTTTATGGATATATGCCTGATGGCCTACGTCCCATACAATTTTATCCTTAGGTGCATCAAAGCAATAGTGCAGAGCCAGCGTAAGCTCGACTATTCCGAGATTTGAGGCAAGATGTCCACCTGTTTTCGATACATTTTCCAAAACAAAGCTTCTCAGCTCAAGTGCAAGTCTGTTTAATTGACCTATATTCAGTTTTTTAATATCCTCCGGCATATTTACCGAATCAAGTACATACTTCAAAAACTCCACCGCTTTCACCGAAAAACTTAGTTTTCCCTCTTAATTAAATATTCCGTAAGCTTAACGAGAAAATCTGTCTTTTCTCCCATGCTCTTTAAGATGTCGATTGCTTCGTCCGACATTGTTTCAACAAATTCCGATGCTTTTTCTATTCCGAACATTGTCGCATATGTAACCTTATGGTTCTTTTCATCACTGTTAATGGGCTTTCCGAGCTTTTCAAATGTGCTTGTTACGTCCAGAATGTCATCCTGAATCTGGAATGCAACACCGATAAGTTCCCCGGCTCTTTCAATTTTTGCTATTTCTTCTTCGGTTGCTCCTCCGAGTACAGCACCGGATTTCAATGCACCTATAAGCATTGCTGCTGTTTTGTTTTTATGTATAAAATCAAGAGTTTCCTTATCAATAGGCTTTCCTTCGCTTATTACGTCAACAACCTGTCCGCCTACCATGCCATGCACTCCGGCACCTTCCGCAATGGCGAGCATAGCCTTGGATGCTTTTATGTCGTTCTGTTCAACACAGGCTCTTGCCATAGTTTCAAAAGCATGATGAAGAAGTGCATCACCGGCAAGAATAGCCATATCCTCACCGAACATCTTGTGGCTTGTAAGTCTTCCTCTTCTGTAATCATCATTGTCAAGAGCAGGAAGATCGTCATGTATAAGTGAATAAGTATGTATCATTTCTATCGAGCATGCAAATGGCATCGCCTTTTCAACATCACCGCCGAACGCCTTGCATGCTTCCATAACCATAATCGGTCTTAATCTTTTTCCTCCGGCAAAAACACTGTATCTCATTGCCTCAAAGATTATCTGCGGATACTCCTTTTCAGAGGGAAGATACTTTTCCAGATATTCGTCAACTGTTTTAACCTTTTCCTTCAATAAATCCTTAAAATCCATTATTCTTCCTCCGTCTGCTCAATATTTACAAAAGGCTTTTCCTCAAGCTGTCCGTCAAGAGTTGTGCTCAATATGTTTACCTGCTGAACAGCATCGTTCAGCTTTCCTCCGCAAAACGATGCAAGCTCCACGCCTTCTTTATACAGCTTTACCGTATCATCAAGTGTCAGCTCGCCGGCCTCCATATTTCGGACTATTTCCTCAAGTCTTTCGAGAGCCTCTTCAAAGCTCTGTTTTTTCTTTGCCATCAAAAATCACCTTATCCTTAACAACGGCATTTAACATACCGTCATTGAGTGTTATGCTTACCATGCTGCCGTTTTCAACATCATTGACCGAAGTTATAACCTTTCCTTCTGCATTCTCCGTAAAGGAATAGCCTCTTTTCAGCACATTCAGCGGAGAAAGTGCGTCCAGCTTTGCCGCTGCCGCCGCAAGCCTGTGTTCATATGCGGTGTTGCTTTTTTCTGCCGCATACTCCATTTTTTCGGTCAGATAATCTATTTTTCTCTGTTTTTCTTCCATACTCAACCAGGGCTTTTTAAAGTCCGGTCTTTCAACAGTCGTTTTAAGCCTTCGTCTTTTTGTGTTTATTATATTTTCAAAAGCGGTATTCAGTCTTTCGGCTAAATACTCTGCCTTCTTTTTATCTGCATATTCGTCATTTACCGCCAATTCAGCGGCATTCGACGGCGTAGATGCACGCATATCCGCTACAAAATCGGTTATGGTAAAATCCGTTTCATGTCCAACTGCCGATATAACCGGTATTTCGGACGCAAAAACAGCTCTTGCAACTCTCTCATCATTAAATGCCCATAAGTCCTCTATACTGCCGCCGCCTCTTCCGACAATTATCGTATCGGCTTTTCCGAGCTTGTTTGCCAGCCTTATTCCTTCCGCAATGGAAGATGCCGCATTATCACCCTGCACAAGAACGGGTATAACAGTTATTGAAACATTTTTGTTCCTTGCTCCGGCAATTTTTATTATATCTCTTACGGCCGCACCGGTTGGCGATGTTACGACAGCGATATTATGCGGATGTGTATTTATCTCTCTTTTGTAATCCTCGTCGAAAAGCCCTTCGGCGAGCAGTTTTGCCTTAAGCTGTTCAAAAGCTACTGTAAGCTCTCCTACTCCGTCCGGCTTCATAAGCTCAGCAATAAGCTGATATTGTCCGCTCTTTTCATATACGGAAACATATCCGCATATAACTACATTCATTCCGTTTTCCGGCATGAACGGCAGTGCATATGCATCACCCTTAAACATAATACAGGAAATAGCACTGTCATTATCCTTAAGCGAAAAAAACATATTTCCCGACGAATGATATTTAAAGTTAGAGATTTCTCCGGTAACCCATACGCTGTTCAGCACAAAATCATTTTCAAGCGTTGTCTTTATATAGCTGTTTATTTTTGATACCGAGTATATTCTCGGTTCAGTTATTGCCGACACTTTCTACCACCTTGCCGAGTATACCGTTAATAAAAGCCGGTGCTTCGTCCGCACTGTAAGTCTTTGCAAGCTCGACAGCTTCGTTTACGGCAACTCCGTCCGGAACATCTGCCGAATATTTTATTTCATATGCGGCAAGTCTGAGAATAGCCTTGTCTACCTTTGACATTCTTTCAACTGTCCAGCCCTTTGCATAGCTGTCAAGCATACTGTCGATTTCTACCATGTGCTCAAGAACTCCGTTTGTTGTTCCAAGTACATATTTTCTGTCATCATCATTCATTTCTTCCGCATTTTCTTCAAAAAAAGTATCTCTTATTTCATCATATCTGCTTTCGATTTCTCCAACGGCATCTTCTGCAAAATCATACTGATAAAGAAGATAGAATGCCAGCTTTCTTGCGTTTCTACGTCCCATTTCTTCCTCCAAATATTTAAAAAGGCTGCCGTTTATCCGGGCAGCCGTTATTATAGGCAGACTCATCGGAAAACCACAGCCTAAACGACCGTATTCCTGTCAAGCTATCCTGATATATTTTCCTTATTCTTCTGTTTCTTCTTCAATATCAACCTGTGCAGGCTGTTCTTTTTCAACCATAATAGCTGTTACATTGATATTTACGCCCGAAACAGTAAGACCTGTCATTGTTTCAACAGCGTTTTTAACTTTCTGCTGAACCTCTTCACAGGCATTTTTGATGTTTATACCAAACTTAACAACTACCTCAATCTCAATAAGTGCAGTATTTTCCTCAACAGTTACTTTAACTCCCTTAGACTGGTTTTTCTTTCCGAAAAATCCTTTAACAGAGCTTACAGGTGCCGAAGAAGGAAGTGAAACACCTTCTGTTTCAGCCGCTGCCGTTCCTGCAATTATTGAAATAACCTCATCTGAAATCTGAATCTGTCCGTTTGCTTCTTTTTCTTCTATCATATTCTGTCATCCTCCTGTTTTATTTTTTAATCATAACCCCGAAACAATACCGCCTCTAATGAAGAGTTATAAATACTCTATTAAATTATTATAACAGATATTTCACATATTGCAATCGGATTATACAAATTTTATACATCAATACTGCATAAAACCTTATTCCGAATCTTTTTCATTTTTTCGGTACTCTCCGATTATTTCAAGCTCGCCGTTTAACGGAAAACTGCATATTTCATTGATGTAATCGTCCGGCTTAACACAGCCCTGGGATACTCTTTTATGTATATTCTCCATGCTTTCGGTGCTGAAATCGCTTTTAAAGCTTTCAAGAGTTCTCACAAGCCACAATCTTCCGGCCGATGTAAACGTAAGCTCATCGGTATATCTTTTTACATCATATATTGTTCCCTCAATATTGGAATATGAAACATGATTATATATTAATTTTCTTGCTTCATAGTCTTTGTTTACGAAGCTTTTGAGTACCGTATATATCTCCCGTCTGTCCTCGGTTATTGTCCTGTTGTACATAAGATCATCTCCGTTAAAGCATATAATAATATTTTTTTCTTTCTTATTCAACTGCTTTATACAAATACCGCCTTGCAAAATAAGGCAATTCGTTTTATAGTCTATATAAAATGTTTTTTGGAGGTAAACCATGTCAATAGATAATGTAAGAAAATATCTTACCCGGTTTAACAGAGAAAATGATATTCTCGAATTTCCCGTTTCTTCCGCAACGGTTCAGCTTGCCGCAGAAGCACTCAATGTAATTCCGGCAAGAATAACAAAAACTCTTGCTCTTAAGGACGGCGACGGCTGTATGGTAATCGCTGTTGCAGGTGACGGAAAAATCGACAACAAAAAATTCAAAACCGAATTCGGCTTTAAGGCAAAAATGCTTTCTCCCGAGGAAACACTCGAAATGACCGGTCATGCCGTAGGCGGTGTATGTCCGTTTGCTCTTCCCGAAGGTGTTAAGGCTTACTGCGATATTTCAATGAAGCGCTTTGATACTGTTTTTCCTGCGTGTGGAAGCTCAAATTCTGCCATAGAACTTACCTGCGATGAGCTTTTCGAATACTCGAATGCAGTAAAATGGATTGATATATGTAAGGATTGGGAATAAGCTATTCCGTCAATCTGTTGTAATAATCGGGAACTTCTCCGTTTATTACCATATCGGCAAGCATTATTTTTCTTGTCATAATCATGTTTTTCTCGTATATCGGATTTATCAGGCTTACGGATATTTCAACCGTAAGCCATATTTTATAATTGGTCTGGTTTATTCCGGCAGAAACAAACTCCGTTTCATAATCAACCTCACTATTGCCGTCCGGCATTATTTCAAAAACTATTTTCGGTCCTTTGTTTGCCATAAAGGATATTCCCGAAGCCGCTCCGTATGGCACACTCACATTGTTGTTATCAAGATCGTACATTTCTTTGTTTATATAATCGCTTATTTCGGTGCATATTGCATTCACAAATTTTGTATCGGCAGTAATCATTGTCACCGAATTTCCGTTATTCATTCTGAATATCTCTTTAAATTCCTCTTCATGCTTTGCCAATACCGTTCTAACAGCCTCATTTATTATGTCATTTGCAAGGCTTTTTGCATTATTAAGGCACAGCTCTGCCGCAACAGGCATAACATATTTTTCAACAGAATACACAAATATAACTGCCGACAACATTATAATGATAACCGTTATCATCACCACAAGCTTTTTAAATACACGTTTTTTAATGGTTTTGTCCTCCACTTTTTATTAAAATCCAACAGATTTCGCCTAATTTCAGTATTTTGTAAGATTAAATTAAAAAAATAATCTGTAATTTACCTTTATTATCAAGTACCTATCTGTTATAATATATTCTGAATAGGGAGGATTAAGAATGGATTACTCTGAACCCAATAAAAACAAGCATAAAATATATAAATATACCGATGAAAACGGTCGTGTTTTTTATGTTGACGAAAACGGAAATATTGTAAAAAGACGTAAGACAACGCCTGCCGAACATAAATCAACATCAAGAAGCACAGAAGAAAGGAACGTAGCTCAAAGACGCACTTCGGAAAAACTTTCTCAGCCACGTATGTCCGACGAAGTCCGTTCTGTCGAAAGAAAACGCAGTTCGGAGGAACTGCCGAGAAATACTCACAGAGAGGCTTCATCTGCTCCGTCAAGAGCATCAGTACCCAGACACAACGCAGAAGAAAGCCGACAGACTCAGACAAAGCTGAGAAATACATCAAAACAGCTTCCTGCTGTCGGAAAACAGACTGCTCCTGCCGTACATCATTCCGCAAAACAGCCTAAAAAGAAAAAACACGGTAAAAAAAGAGGCGGCTGTTTAAAAGTATTCTTAATAATAATAGGTATACTTATACTGATTGCCGCAGGCCTTGCAATAGGCGTTTATATCACAATAATAAAGAGTGCACCTACACTTAATACATCGGATATTGTACCGAGCAATTATACTTCGATAATATATGACAATAACGGTACAGAAATTGACAAACTCCACGGTGAGGAAAACCGAGAATATGTTACCTTAGACCTTATACCGGATGATCTCAAAAATGCTGTTATCTCCATAGAGGACGAGCGTTTCTATGAGCATAACGGTATAGATATAAAAGGTATTATGCGTGCTCTTGTTATCGACATAAAAGAGCGTAATTTTTCACAGGGTGCAAGTACAATAACACAACAGCTTATTAAAAACGAAAAACTCAAAAGCGAAAAGACTATTGTCCGTAAAATACAGGAGCAGTATCTTGCGGTTAAATATGAAGCCGAACTCGAAAAAAATCTCGGCAGTAAAAAAGCGGCAAAGGACTATATACTTGAGCTTTATCTCAACACAATTGCTCTTAACCACGGTCTTAACGGTGTAGGCTCTGCAGCCGAATTTTATTTCGGCAAAGAGGTTTCCGAGCTTGACCTTGCTGAATGCGCGAGTATAGCCGGAATAACAAAAAATCCTTCGAAATATTCGCCTATAAGCAATCCGGAGGAAAACAAAAAACGTCAGACAACGGTGCTTGACAAAATGCTTGAACTTGGATATATAACCCAGTCGGAACATGACAGTGCTCTTGCGGAAGATATATATGCAAATCTTGTCGGCAGTACTAAGGACGACGAAGATTCGGTAGCACTTCACAGCTACTTTATTGATAACCTTATTGTCACTCTTGCAAACGACCTTATGCAGGAGAAAAATATGACAAAGCAGGAGGCCTATAACCTCATTTACAGCGGCGGTCTTCAGATTTATTCAACTGTTGACCAGAGCATACAGGGCACTCTGGAAGATGCCTTTATGGACGATTCGCTCTTTCCTCCTTCAGACAGGACTTATGATGCAACATATACCATTTCTGTACTTAATACGGAAACAGACGAACAGGAGCATCATTCGGAAAGCAAAACCGTTTCATCAAAGGATCAGGCAGAAGCCTTCGCACAGGAGGTCAAGGAACAATACGTTGATGCAACACATACAATGGTTCTCGATAATCTTGCCGTTTCCAATTCTCTTCAGGCGGCAATGGTAATCATTGATTATCACACAGGCGAAATAAAAGCCATTGTCGGCGGTAGAGGACAGAAATCCGGTGACCTTGTATTCAACAGAGCAACTCAGGCTTACAGACAGCCAGGTTCATGTTTCAAGGTTCTTGCCGCATATGCTCCGGCTATCGATTCCGATTTATATTCGGCCGGAAGCTTCATACGTGATGAAGAATACACAGTCGGCGACTGGTCACCGAGAAACTGGTGGAGCAGTGGTTACAGAGGATATGCAACCGTTCGTGACGGTATACGAGATTCAATGAACATACTTGCCGCAAAGGTTATTGTAAACGCAGGTATATATAATGCTTATCAGTATCTTCTTAATTTCGGCTTTACTTCACTTGATGCAAAAGAAGATATGAATGCCAACATATCTCTCGGCGGTCTTACAGAGGGTGTATCGGTTCTTGAACTTACAGCTGCATACGGAACAATCGCCAACGGCGGTGTATATATGAAACCTACGCCTTATACAAAGGTTCTTGACCATGACGGAAATGTTCTTCTTGAATATGACTACGAAGGCAAACGAGTTTTAAAGGAAACAACAGCCTTCCTTCTTACCGATATGATGGAAGACGTTATATCCGGCGGCGGAACCGGCGGACTTGCAAGATTCCAGTCCAACAGAATGCCTGTTGCAGGTAAAACCGGTACAACAACAGACGATAAAGACCTTACATTTGCCGGATACACACCTTATTATGTAGCCGGAATATGGATGGGTTATGACTCACCTAAGAAAATAAGCTATGATAAGAGCTATCATCTTATAGTATGGCGTACTGTTATGGATAAGCTCCATGATAACCTTGCATATAAGGAATTTGAAAAGCCCGACGGTATTATAACAAGCAGTTATTGTGCCGTAACAAACGGAATACCTATTTCAGGTGTATGCGCAAATGACTATTACGGTGCCGGATATTACGGAAATATGGTTTCAACCGACTATGCTACACAAGCAACAGCCGCGCATTCCGAATGTACAGCACATGGCATGTACAGCATATGTGCAGATTCCGGAAAGCTTGCCGGACCCGGATGTCGCAATGTCAGAAGTGTTTCTCTTGCTGTTGTAGGCGGTCAGATTGTTAACAGACCTTCACGTGAGGAATGTGCAAAGCGAGGACTTCTTTATATAGATCTCAGCTCGACATGCACCGAAAATCATATTCCCATAATCGGCGATGATGATGTAATCGGAAGTGACAGTAATCATGACCATGGTTATCAGCTTGATAATATAACAGGAAATAATAGCTCTGACAGCAGTAACAACGACAGCAGCAGTGACGACGGACACGATATTATAATCGGTGCAAATTAAACAAACCATAAAATGCCGTTCGAATTTAATTTTCGAACGGCATTATTTATATCTTAAAGACCTCATTGGCTTTGCCCAAAACCCTACAAAACTTTAATCATTCAGAACTTTGCTTTGCAAAGCGGCTATGCCGCCGCATCTATCTTCAGAACTTTGCTTCGCAAAGCGGTCTGCGACCGCCCCGTTTTCTTCGGGGTGCATACTTTGCGGTTCATTGTTTTGATTCAAACTTCTGATAAACCACATCTAAAGAATGTAGCTTTATTTTATATTTTAAAGAGGTTCATAGTGTTATACAGAATTCTATAATTTTTAAAAAATATAACATATAAAAATGCGTTCCAACTTTATGTTAAGAACGCATTTCTGTTTTATCTGTATTTATTATATTTGTCTCTGTCGCCTCTTCTGCGGCGTTTTTTCGCATTTATTCTGCTTGTATCATATTTTCCTCTGCTTGAATAATTTCCTTTTATTTTATATCTGTTTTTACGTTTATTTCTTAAAATAAGAATAACTATGACAATCAGAATAACGACAATAACAGCAATACCGTATTTTATATTTCCGGCAGAAAAGACCTTAGTAAAAAAAGCTTTTATGTAGTAAGCCGAAGTATTAAATATATTTGCCTTACCTACATCTCTTGTTGCATAAGCATCAGCCTGTCCGATAACCTCTCCGTTAAGTAAAAACTCCAATGTAGCTACTTTATCGCCTTGCTTGACAGGTGCCTCTATTGTTTCACCGCCATTGTCATTTACTACCTTTGTTTCTACCGAAGCAGCCTCCTCAGCCGTAAGATATTCACTCAAATCCTCATTTATAGATATGTCAAGCGTATCACCTTTCAGTCGGTTATGTCCCGTAAGCTGTGCAGTTGCAACAACTCCCGCCTGTCTGTATACAGTCATATCATATTTTTCAAATGCCCATTCAAACAGCACTTTTGCATCGTTCCAGCGTCCCGGATCTTCCGAATTCATTATTATCGCAATAAGATTTTCATTTCCGTTTGTTGCCGACGCCGCAAGACAATCGCCTGCCTGGTCCGTAAAACCTGTTTTTATTCCTGTTGCATACTTATAATAATCCGCACCGTTTGTAATAAGGTTATTGTGGCTGTACCATGTATGCTCAACGGTTTTTCCGCTTACATTATATTTCTGCTTTCCGGCACTGTTTCCCGAAAACTTTGTTTCTGCCGCAACAGTCTTTATTATGTCATATTTCATTGCCGCCTGTGCAATCAGTGACATATCATATGCAGAAGTATAATGATTATCATTATGGTATCCATGAGGATTTACGAAATTTGAATTCGTACAGCCAAGCTCCTTGGCTTTCTCGTTCATAAGTCCGGCAAAATACTGCTCAGCCTCCGAATAGGAAACTTCTTTGCCAAGCTTCTTCTTTGCAACAGCTGAGGCCGCCGCAGCTGCAACATCGTTTCCGGAAGGTATAATCAAGCCTCTTATAAGATTTTCAACCGTCATTACCTCTCCGTATTCAAGTCCTGCAACACTGGAATCCCATGGAATTTCGTTTATCGAAGAATCAACGGTTATTGTTTCGTTTAAATCCATGTTGTCAAGCACAACCATTGACGTAAGCATTTTGGTCATACTTGCCGGATACATCTTCTGATGTGAATTTTTTTCATAAAGCACTCTGCCTGTGTCTGCATTGATAAGCACCGCACTTGCCGCATTTACGCTCGGAGTATCTGTGGCGGCAAACGCCGTTGTTGCAACCAATGCCGCCAGCATAAGTGCCATCGCAACAGCTTTTTTTAATATTTTCATCTTATACCGCCTTTCAGATTAAGCCCTTATCCTTCATAGTCTGAAGACCGATCATTATTCCTATTTTTGCATGGTGCCAGCTAAGACCGCCCTGCATATAAACAATATACGGAGGCTTTATAGGTGCGTCCGCACTAAGCTCTATTGATGCTCCCTGTATAAATGCTCCTGCCGCCATTATAACATCGCTGTCATAGCCGGGCATTGCCCAAGGCTCCGGAGTTACATAGCTGTCAACCGGTGCTCCCTTCTGTATTCCTTCACAGAAAGCTATTACCTTTTCGGCTGAATTCATTTTGATAGACTGCACTATATCCGCACGCTTAACATCCGATGACGGAAGAACGTCATAACCGAGGTTTTCAAAAAGTTTTGCCGCAAACATAGCTCCCTTTACACTGCCGTTTACTACCTGAGGTGACATAAAAAAGCCCTGTATAAGCGATTTTGTAACGCCGAGAGTTGCTCCTACCTCTCTTCCCATGCCGGGAACTGTAAGTCTGTAAGCCGCATTATCTACATATTCTTCTTTTCCGGCTATATATCCGCCTATCGGTGCAAGACCGCCGCCGGGATTTTTTATAAGAGAACCGACGCAAAGGTCTGCTCCGACATCTGTCGGTTCGGTCATCTGCACAAACTCACCGTAGCAGTTGTCTACCATACATATTACATCGGGACGAATTTCCTTTATGAAAGCTATAAGCTCACCTATTTTTTCAACCGTAAAGGATTCACGCCAAGCATATCCCCTTGAACGCTGTATTTCAACAAGCCTTATTTTCGGATTTGCAAGAGCCGATTTTATTTCCTTATAATCAAATGAACCGTCCGGAAGAAGCTCTGTCTGGCTGTATGTAATTCCGAATTCCGCAAGTGAGCCTTTTTCCTTTCGTATTCCGATAACTCCCTGTAACGTATCATAAGGCAATCCTACCGGAGAATATATTTCGTCGCCCGGTCTTAAATTTCCTGCAAGTGCAACCGTAAGTGCATGTGTTCCGGAAATAACCTGCGGTCTTACAAGACACGCTTCTGTGTGGAAAACATCGGCATATATTTTTTCAAGCGTATCCCTTCCAACATCGTCATAGCCATATCCGGTTGTACCGTTAAAGTGAACCTCCGCAAGCCTGTTTTTCTGCATTGCACTGAGTACCTTATACTGGTTATATTCTGTTATTTTGTCAGCCTCGAGAAACTTGTCCGCAAGCTCACTTTCCGCTTTTTCGGCAAGCTCCATTATATCGTCGGAGATTTTATAAGTATCTCTCAAGAAGCCTTTAAGCATTTTATCGTACATTTTCTTCTCCTATACTAAATCTTTTGTGCTAAGTTTTATATTTCAATAAGCATACCATATCCGTATTTGTTGTTCGGAAGCTTTTCAAAGCCGAATTTACCATAAAAATCCTCTTTTCCCGGATTTGCATAAAGACTGCATGCTATCCTTACACCTTCGACAGCATTTTTCTTAAGATAGTCTATTGCATTTTCTATCAATATTCCGCCTATTCCAAAGCCTTGATAATCCGGGTGTACGATAAAATCAGTTATATATGCGTCCGTACCGAAATCAAAAAGAATTCTGGTCAAACCGATATATTTTCCTTCATATTCAACAGTAACAACAGCCGACGTGTTCTTTAAAACCTTTTCTGCCTGCTGTTCAGTCAATTTCTGAAAATTTACCGATTCCCTTAAATTACAGAAATCCTTTACGGATATAGTATTTTTAATTAAAATCTTTTCTTTATCCATTTTCAGCCTTCTATGATTTTCTTTGTTTTAAGCTCATCAAGCATTATTTCCAACGCTTTGTCCTTAGAAAATGTTCCCATATCAAGCCATGTTCCGTTGGTCTGACCTCTGAACCACGTCAGCTGTCTTTTTGCAAAGCGTCTTGTGTATTTCTTTATATCGTCTACAACCTGCTCCAAAGATATTTCACCGTTAAAATATGGTATAAATTCCTTATATCCAAGGCCCTGCATACTTACAAGCTCAGGTGAATATCCCATTTCAATGAGCTTTCTTACCTCCTGCTCAAGACCGTTGTTCATCATAATATCTACACGAAGATTTATTCTTTCATAAAGCTTTTCCCTGTCCATGTTCAGCACAAAAAACGCAAGATTATATGGTGTTTCCTTTTCCTTTGCATTTTTGTTATGCTCAGACATCTTTTCACCTGTCAGCCTGTAATATTCCAATGCTCTGGCTACTCTTTTAACATTGTTGTGATGAATATTTGCGGCATATTCCGGATCAACCTCCGCAAGCATTGCATGGAGCTTTTCCGCTCCTTCGTTTTCGGCAACGGCGTACAGCTCTTTTCTTATCTCCGATTCCTCTTCTTCGGAAAAATCATTGTCATAAACAAGTGCATTTATATAAAAGCCTGTTCCACCGACAATTATCGGAATATGACCTCTTGAATATATTCCTTCCATATACTGCTTTGCCTTCTGCTGGAACAGCATAACATTATATTCCTCATCGGGATAAAGCTCATCAACAAGATAATGCGGTATTCCTCGCATTTCTTCTTTTGTAGCCTTTGCCGTACCGATGTCCATATATTTATAAACCTGCATTGAATCGCCCGATATTATCTCTCCGCCGATTTTTTCGGCAAGGTCAATAGAAATATCGGTCTTTCCGCAAGCAGTCGGTCCTGCTATAACTATCAGAGGTTTTTTCATTTTTACCACCTACTGTATACGTTTAAATTTCTTTTCAAGCTCATATTCTGTCATTTCTATTATTGTCGGTCTGCCATGAGGGCAGTTGAACGGATTTTCAAGAGTTAAAAGCCTTTTTATCATTTCTTCGGCCTCACTAACGCTTATGTAATCTCTTGCCTTTACCGCCGCTTTGCAGGCCATTGTCGCAATGCTCAAAAGCTTTGAGTCATATACATTAGCCATTTTTTCGGTATTTATCATGTCAAGCATATCCGTTAAAAAGGCTGAATCTGCCGGTTTATCGAATATGTAAGGAACTGCCGACATATACCATTCATTATCCTTTTCGGAAAGCTCAAAGCCGAATTTTTCAAAAAGCTCCTTGTTTTCATCAAGTATATTTTTCTCTGTTTCGCTCAGAACAAGGTGCTCGGCATCAAAAAGCTTCTGGCTTACCATTGTTCCGTTTTTAAACTTATCGGAAAATTCCTCAAACAATATTCTTTCATGTGCCGCATGCTGGTCGATTACAAAAATGCTCTTGTTCTGCTCAACAATCCAGTATGTTCCGAATATCTGGCCGACTATTCTGTAATTATCGAAAAACGGCTTGCTCTCGTCATATGTCTTTGTTTCCGAAATTTCATTAAGTTCGGAAAGCTCAACATTATCAAGCTTTTTAGTATATCCCGATGTGTCGTATTTCCGGTGCTCTTCCTTTACTCCCGTAGGTTCATCGGCTTTTCCGAAAAGAATACTTCCGTTCAACTTTTCAGCCTCACTTAATCCGCTTGAAAGCTTATCCATATAGCCTAATGCTTCACTTCTTAAGCCTGCCGATTTTTTAGGTTGATTGTCAAAAACCTTTTTTCCATCGAAATAAGGCTCGGCAATGTCAATTACTGACTTGCTTTCGCTTTCCTTTTGTGTAATTAAAGGCTCTTCCGTAACATTCTTTTCTTTAAATTCCTTTACTTCAATAGACGGCTTGCTTTCCCAATCCGCTGTTTTTATCAATATTTTATCCTTAAATGTCTTTACAATACTGTTATAAACGAAATTATAAACCGCATCATCATCTCTGAAACGTACTTCAAGCTTAGCCGGATGTACATTCACGTCAACCAGTGACGGATCAATGCTCAGTTCCATGACATACACCGGAAACTTACCTATCATAAGTCTTGTTTTGTATGCCTCTTCCGCGGCATTTGCAACAACATCACTCTTTATATATCTTCCGTTTATAAAAAGATTCTCATAGGTGCGGTTTGCCCTTGAAAGTTCCGGTTTGCCTATAAGTCCTTTGAGCTTCATTTCCTTATCGTTTGATGAAAGCTCAAGCATTTTTGTTGCCGCATCTTTTCCGTAGACATGGAACATAGCCGTTTTAAGGTCATTGTTTCCCGATGTCTGTATTATGGTAGTGTTATTATTTATATATTTAAACGCTACCTCCGGGTGTCCGAGTATAAATTTGTTTACTATATCGGATATATAACCGCTTTCGGTTGCCGGTTTTTTAAGGAATTTTCGTCTTGCCGGAACATTATAAAAAATATCCTCTATTGTTATTGTCGTTCCGTCGGCAGCACCGCATGGTTTAATTTCTTCGAGTATTCCGCCGTTTATTCTTATTCTTGTTCCAAGTTCACTGTCCCTTGTTTTTGTGACCATTTCCGCTTTGGAAACCGCCGCAATGCTGGCAAGTGCCTCACCTCTGAAGCCGAGCGAAAATACGCTTTCGAGATCCTCAACAGCCGAAATTTTGCTTGTTGCGTGTCTTAAAAACGCAGTCTTAACCTGGTCTGCCGGAATGCCGCTACCGTCATCGGTTATTCGGATAAAGGTTGTGCCTCCGTCCTTTATTTCTATCGTAATATTTCCCGCTCCGGCATCAATGGCATTTTCCACAAGCTCCTTTATAACAGAGCTTGGTCTTTCCACAACCTCTCCGGCGGCAATTTTGTTTATTGTATTGTTATCGAGAAGTTTTATCTGATTCAAAATATCCGCTTCCTTCATTTACATTACATTTTACATACCCTTTGTTTTATTCTGAAGATCAAACAAAACCTGTAATGCCTGTATCGGTGTAAGCGACATCACATCAATTTTGTTTATCTCATCAATAATCTGTGTTTCCTTCATATTGAACATATCAAGCTGCATTGCCGTTTCTTCCTCTGCCTTTTGTGCCTCGTCGGCAAGCTTTTTGGTTTTCTTGGTTATGTCTGCGGCATTCAGCTTTTTGAGAATTACATTTGCTCTTTTTATAACCTTCTGAGGCAGTCCGGCAAGCCTTGCAACCTGTACACCGTAGCTGTGGTCTGCACCGCCTCTTTTTATCTTTCTTAAGAATATAATATCTTCGCCCTGTTCCTGTACCGTTATGCAATAATTCTTTACGCCGGAAAGCTTTCCTTCCAGCTCGGTAAGCTCATGGTAATGAGTCGCAAACAATGTTTTTGCACCTATCTGCTTTTTGTCCGCAATGTATTCCATAACTGCCCATGCAATGGAAAGTCCGTCAAAGGTACTTGTTCCTCGTCCTATTTCGTCAAGTATAAGCAGACTTTTCTTTGTTGCATTATTAAGAATATTGGCAACCTCGGTCATTTCAACCATAAATGTAGACTGTCCGGACGCAAGGTCATCGGACGCACCTACTCTTGTAAATATTCTGTCGCATACACCAATTTCCGCATACGACGCCGGAACAAAAGAACCAATCTGTGCCAGAAGCGTTATAATCGCAGTCTGACGCATATATGTGGACTTACCTGCCATGTTCGGGCCTGTAATTATAAGCAGTCTGTTGTCCTCATTATCAAGATAAACGTCATTGGCAATAAATCCATCCGACATCATCTTTTCGACAGAAGGGTGTCTCCCGTCTTTTATGTTTATTACATCACCGTCGTTTACTATAGGTTTTACATAATTCTGTGTCTGTGCGGCATCAGCAAGCGACTGAAGTGCGTCTATAAGTGCAGAAATGTATGCCGTAAACTGAATTCTGTCTACCTGTGATGCAACGCTTTCCCTTACCCGGCAGAACATATCATATTCCATCTGAATACGTTTTTCGTCAGAACCGAGTATAAGCTCCGCAAGCTTTTCAAGCTCTGTCGTTGTATATCGTTCTGTATTTGAAAGCGTCTGTTTTCTTATATAATAATCGGGAACCTGTCCAATATAAGATTTTGATACCTCTATATAATAGCCAAAAACCTTATTGTAATTAATTCTAAGTGTTTTTATGCCTGTTTTTTCCTTCTCATTTGCTTCAAGCTCCTTTATCCATTCGGAGCCTTTTTCCTTTGCCTGAAAAAGCGTGTCCAGTTCATTTGAATAACCGTGCTTTATCATTCCGCCTTCTCTCACCGTAAACGGAGGATCGTCGGTAATGGCACTGTTTATCAGATTAAACACATCTTCAAGCGTATCCATTTCATCAAATATTTCCTGTGAATATGTACTTTTCAATCTTCCTATAATTTTTTTAAGCTCAGGAAGATTTTCAATGGAATCTCTCAATGCCACAAGCTCTTTGGCATTTGCCGTTTTGTATACTATACGGCTCATTATTCTTTCAAAATCGTGCATAGTCGAAAGAACATCCTTTATTTCCTCACGGGTAAATAAATCGTCCTTAAGCTCTTCGACCGCATCAAGTCTTTTATTTATATCGGCTGAATTTATGAGCGGCTGTTCCACCCATTTTCTGAGAAGTCTTGCTCCCATAGCCGTTTTTGTTTTGTCAATAACCCAGAGAAGAGAGCCTTTTCTGTTCTTTTCTCGCATTGTTTCGGTAAGCTCAAGATTTCTTCTTGTGTTTGCGTCAAGAAGCATAAAATCATTTGCCGAATAAAGCTTAATCTTACTTATATGCTCAAGCTTATTTTTCTGCGTTTCATTCAGATAATCCAGTAATGCACCGCTGGCACATACAGAAAATCTCTTTCCGTCAAGTCCCAAGCCTTCAACACCGAGAGTACCGAAATGTCTGCATATCGCCTTGACCGCATTTCTGTAATCGAACTGCGAATTGTCCGTCACCGAAAGCCTTATATTCAAAATCCGGCTTATTTTATCGGCACATTCACTTTTTGAAAACTTTTCGTTTATTATTATTTCAGCCGGCATAAATCTTGCCGTTTCATCATAGAGTTTTTCCTTCGCATTGGCAGAAATAAACTCAGCTGTTTGGAATTCTCCCGTTGTAACATCGCATACCGCAATGGCATAGCCGTTTTCATCACTGTAAAGCGACATAATGTAATTGTTTTTGTTTTCGTCAAGAACATCCTTATCAATGACTGTTCCCGGAGTAACAACTCTTATTACATCTCGCTTTACAAGTCCTTTTGCCGCTTTCGGATCTTCCACCTGTTCACAAATGGCTACCTTATAGCCCTTTTTTACAAGCTTGTCAATATATCCGTCCGCAGAATGAAAAGGAACACCACACATGGGTGCCCTTTCCTTCTGTCCCCAGTCCTTGCCTGTCAATGTCAGACCAAGCTCTCTGGAACCAATTTTTGCGTCCTCAAAAAACATTTCATAAAAATCACCAAGTCGAAAAAGCAAAAGACAATGCCTGTATTTATTTTTTATTTCAAAATATTGTTCCATCATTGGTGTTACTTTTGCCATTTATATCCCCTTCTCAATCATTTTTATGCACTATGTTTTTGTTTACCGATTAGTGGCAGCCTCCGCATGTTCCGCATGAACCTGAGCAACCGCCGTTTTCGGGTGCAATTTCGTTCTGAACAGCATTTGTTATAATACCGAAAATGCTTGTCATATATTCATTGAATTCGCTTTCAGCCTTATAAAGCTCACCTGCTGTACCCTGCTCTTTGATAGCATTGTTAAGCTTATTGATGTCTAAATAGAACTGATCCTTTTCTTCATCTGTAACCTCTTCTGAAGCAAGTCTTGCCTGGAAACGGTTCTGCATATCTACATAATCCTGAACCATTTTCTGTGCCTCAAAATCAGCCTCATAAGCTTTTTTAGCCTTGATAAGTCTCTGAGCATATTCTGACTCGATAAGTTCATTTGATAATCTTCTTGCTAAATCTTCTACCATTTTATAACATCCTCTCTCCTATTAAATAGAATATCTTATTTTCTTTTATTTTAACGGGAACAATCTGACCGATAAGATCGGGATTGCCCTTAAAATGAACAAGTGAATTTCTTTCTGTACGACCTGTAAGCATTGTTTCATCCTGTCTGTTTATCTCTTCAACAAGGACATTTTCAACTGTTCCAACCATCGTTTCGCTTATTTTTTCAACTCCGGAGTTTACATGCTCAAGAAGTCTGTTAAAGCGTTCCTTCGTAACATCATCGGGAATCTGGTTTTCCATAACTGCCGCAGGCGTACCTGTTCTTTTTGAATATATAAATGTGAATGCGGTCGAATAACCAACCTTGTCCACAACATCAAGCGTTTCGAGAAAATCCTCTTCGGTTTCGCCGGGGAAACCGACAATAATATCTGTACTCAAAAGTATATCCGGTATTTCCTTTTTTATTTTTTCGACAAGCTCAAGATATTTTTCCTTAGTATATCTTCTGTTCATTGCCGTAAGCACCGCTGTACTTCCGGACTGCACCGGAAGATGCAGATAATTGCATACCTTATCGCAGTCACGCATTGCATATATAAGCTCGTCGGATAAATCCTTCGGATGAGAGGTCATAAAACGTATTCGTTCTATGCCGTCTATCTCGTTTATCATTCTCAAAAGCTCCGCAAAGGTAACAGGCTTTTCAAGATTTTTTCCATAGCTGTTTACATTCTGACCGAGAAGCATAATTTCCTTTACGCCTTCTTTTGCCAATCCTCTTATTTCATTGAGAATATCCTCGGGCTTTCTGCTTCTTTCTCTTCCTCTTACATAAGGAACTATACAATAGCTGCAAAAGTTGTTGCAGCCATACATTATATTTACAGATGCCTTAAACGGAATTTTCCTTATGCTGTGGAAATCTTCCATTATTTCGCCCTGCTCCTGCCAAATATCGAAAATCGTATCTCCTGTTTCCATATTTGTAAGCATAAGCTCCGGAAGCTTATATATATTGTAAGTACCGAAAACAATATCAACATTTTTGAATGTTTTTCTTATTCTCTGTATTACAGTATCCTGCTGCATCATACAGCCACATATAGCAATTTTAATATTCTTATTTATTTCTTTATAATGCTTAAGGTAGCCAAGTCTTCCATATACCTTTTCTTCTGCATTTTCTCTTATACAGCAGGTATTGTAAAGAACAAAGTCTGCCTCCTGCTCAACATCTGTATGCTCATAGCCCATTTCCGAAAGCATAAAGGAAAGCTTTTCCGAGTCATGCGCATTCATCTGACAGCCCATTGTAAGTATATAGTATTTTTTCTTTTTTCCTGTTTTTAAAGTATATTCGTCATTAATAGCACGAATTGTCTTTATAGCGTCCTCCTGTTTTTTTAGCTCCTCATCGTGCAGAGCCGGAGAAGTTACGGTTCTTTCACTCAATGTAATTAACACCTCAAATATTTTTTCTTTAAATGTACGTAAAAGCACATATTCGGACATTATCTTTAGATATGCTATTTTACAGTATAACACAGATAATTATTTAGCTCAATATTTTTTAAAATTATTTCATATTGATTTAATAGGAATTATTTAAACCTCTGTATTTACTGATTTTTTCTTTTTAAAACCTGCTTAATAATAAATTATTTACGACTTTAAACATAAATTGTCAGTCAAACCTTTTATTTTTACCAAACAGAGCCTTCCGTAAACCTTAAAAATCGAAAACATAACCAATATATATTATCTAAGCATTTATATATATTAATAAGCATAGGTATTGACAATATATCAAAGTATGCTACAATGTAAATTCTTGTTGAAGAAGGCAAGGAGAAAGAAGGAATAAATATGAACAAAATCCTTAAAAATCAGTTTAATTTAATGTTTAAGAAAAGTTTTTTAGCAAAACGTATTGCTATGGTTCTTATTTCATCTGTCATTATCGGTTTTTCGCTTTCACTGCTCAACATAGTACAGTTCGGAACCGATGCCTGCTCACTGCTTAATCTTGGACTTTCCAATAAATTCGGAATAAGCTTTGGTACGGCGCAGCTTTTGGTGAATATAATATTCTTTGTGTTTATAATCCGCTCAGATGTTTCACAAATCGGTATAGGAACACTCGCCAATATGTTAATTGTCGGATATTCCATGGATTTATTTACCGCAATGTATTCCGACAGCTTTGTTGCCGCAATACAGTCATCAACAGCAACAAGAATTGCCGTACTTATACCGGTAATGATTATTTTTATAATAGCCGCCGCATTATATATGTCAGCCGACCTCGGTGCCGGAGCCTATGATGCAATGCCTTTTATAATATCAAAGAAAACATCAAAATTCTCCTTCAGCACAATAAGAATATTATGGGACATTGCCGCAGCGGCAATCGGCTTTGCTCTCGGTGCAAAAATCGGAGCAATCACTGTTATCTCTTCTCTTATGCTCGGACCTGTTATCCAGACTGTCGGACGTTTTGTAAAAGCAAGAGTTTTCAGCTCGGATTACCATTACGCAATTTAATATCGTCAGACACAAAAGGTTCTCCTGTCAAAACCGGCAGGAGAACCTTTTTTATATACATATAATAGTCTATTTAATTATTTGTCTGCGTCCTTGATTGAAAGGTTAAGTCTGCCCTGTGCGTCAATCTCAAGAAGCTTAACTCTTACCTTGTCGCCTACGTTTACAACGTCTTCAACCTTAGCTGTTCTCTTTTCGGCAAGCTTGGAGATGTGTACAAGACCTTCTTTACCGGGTGCAATCTCAACAAAAGCACCAAATGTCATAAGTCTTGTTACTGTTCCTTCATATGTCTTGCCGGGTTCGGGATCAAGTACAATAAGGTTAATCATATCAATAGCCTTCTGGATATTTTCTGTGCTTGTACCCTTAATGTAAATCTTACCGTCGTCCTCAGTATCGATACTGCACTGTGAATCTTCGATAATCTTCTTGATAACCTTTCCGCCCTTACCGATAACAGCGGCAATCTTGTCTACATCAATAGTCATTGTTGCCATCTTGGGAGCATAAGGTGAAAGCTCTTTTCTCGGTTCGGGTATAGCCTTGAGCATTACTTCATCAAGAATATAGTTTCTTGCTCTGTGTGTCTGTGCAAGAGCCTGCTCAATGATTTTGAATGTAAGACCATGTATCTTCATATCCATCTGGATAGCTGTAATACCTTCTTTGGTTCCGGCAACCTTGAAGTCCATATCTCCGAAGAAGTCCTCAAGTCCCTGAATGTCTGTAAGCATTACGAAATCATCATCGTTGTCGCCTGTTACAAGACCGACCGAGATACCTGCAACGGGACGTTTGATAGGTACGCCTGCCGCCATAAGAGAAAGTGTACTGCCGCAGATACTTGCCTGTGATGTTGAACCGTTTGAGCTCATAATGTCAGATACAAGTCTGATTGCATAAGGGAATTCCTCTTCGCTGGGAATAACGGGAAGAAGAGCTCTTTCCGCAAGAGCACCGTGTCCGATTTCACGTCTGCCGGGACCTCTTGATGTCTTAGCCTCGCCTGTTGAATATCCGGGCATATTGTAATGGTGGATATATCTCTTTGAAACCTCTGATGTATCAAGACCATCAAGACGCTGGATTTCGCTCATAGCGCCGAGTGTTGTAACTGTAAGAGCCTGTGTCTGACCTCTCTTGAAGAGTGCTGAGCCATGTGTTCTGGGAAGAATATCAACTTCGGCAGAAAGCTCTCTTATTTCTTCAAGTCCACGGCCATCGGGACGTTTGTGCTCTCTTAAAATCATTCTTCTTACAGTCATCTTTTCAAACTTATAGATTGTTTCATCAATAAGTGCTTCAATGTCTGTATCTTCGTCTACAAGTGCCGCAATGGCATCTGTAAGCTCTTCGTTTACTTTAGCTGTGATTTCTCTTATAGCAAGATCTCTTTCCTGCTTAAGCTCTTTGTAAACTGCTGTTTCCATTGCTTCATCTGTAATGAATTCCGAAATGAGCTTATATACATCTTCGGGAATAACGTGCTCTGTATATTCCTGGAGAGCTTTTCCTTCTTTTTCATGGATTGAATTGATGAAGTCGATAACGCTTCTGTTTACCTCATGTCCGAGCTTGATAGCCGCAAGCATTACATCATCTGGAATTTCGTCTGCGCCTGCTTCAATCATCATAACCTTGTCTTTTGTTGATGAAACAGTAAGGTTAAGCTTGCTTGTTTCTCTCTGTGCGGCATTGGGATTTACAACAAATTCGCCGTCACAATATCCTATACTTACAGATGAAACTGTATCTGTGAAAGGAATATCGGAAATAATAAGTGCCGCAGATGCACCGATCATAGCCGCAACCTCAGGAGCGCAGTCCTGATCAACAGACATTACTGTTGCAACGATAGCAACGTCGTTTCTGTAATCCTTGGGGAAAAGCGGACGAAGAGGTCTGTCTATACATCTTGATGTAAGTATAGCCTTCTCGCTCGGTCTGCCTTCTCTTTTTATAAAGCCTCCGGGAATTTTACCTACCGAATAAAGTCTTTCCTCGTAGTCAATGCTTAGAGGGAAGAAATCAATACCATCTCTGGGCTTTTCAGATGCTGTTGCTGTTACGAGAACCACTGTGTCGCCGTAACGAACGAGAACCGCACCGTTTGCCTGCTCTGCAACTCTACCGATTTCCATAGAGAGTGTACGTCCTGCAAGTTCCATTGAATATGTTCTGTACATTGTTTATCTCCTTTTCATAAATTATTTTTTATTTTAAGAAGCACTCTGTAACCCACATAAACATGACTGTGTTAAACCATAACACCATAAAACAGACGGTAACAGCAATATTTATCATCTCTTTTATGGTGTCATCAGCAACATAAAACATAAGCTGTAACTAATTTATGTGAGAAACATAACTTCCGAAAACCGTTTCCAAAAATAATAGAGAGGACAAGTCCTCTCTATTACAAGTTGTCAAAATTACTTTCTTAAGCCTAATTCGCTGATAAGAGCACGGTATCTTTCGATGTCTTTATCCTTAAGGTAGTTTAATAAGCCTCTTCTCTGGCCTACCATCTTAAGAAGACCTCTTCTTGAATGATGATCTTTCTTATGCTCTTTAAGATGCTCTGTAAGAAGGTCAATTCTTGCTGTAAGAAGAGCTACCTGAACCTCAGGTGAACCTGTGTCGTTAGGTGTTCTGCCGTATTTTTCGATGATTTCCTGTTTGTTGATAGTTGCTTTCATTTTAAAATCCTCCTGAATAAATATAATATTATCGCCCAAGACTAAGCCGAGGTCGGAGTGTCCATCCGCTGAGTCAAGGTTATCAACTTTTGTATTGTATCACAGTCAGCCTTATTTTTCAACTGTTTTATAGGCTTTCTCAAAATTTTCTTTCCAATAACTGTATTCATCGGACGCAAAATAATCCTTTGAGCTTTGTGCGTCACGCAGTATCTGCTTACTTAATTCTTCAACACTGCCAAACTTTCTTTCATCTCTTATCCATTTAAAGAAATATGTTGTTATTTCTTCACCGTATATAGATTCGTCAAAGTCAAAAAGATTTGTTTCAACCGTCTTATGGTCACCGGAAACCGTAGGATTATATCCTACATTTGTAACGCTGTAATACACTTTATTTTTGAAAACTGTTGCTGTTGCATAAACTCCATTGGGCGGAAAAAGCTTATCGGGATGCGCAAGAATATTTGCGGTAGGAAAACCTATCGTTCTTCCTATTCTCTTGCCTTTCTCAACCCTTCCGACAATAAAATACGGCTCTGTAAGAAGTCTGTCCGCACAATCAATATCTCTGTTTAAAATACACTCTCTTATGCGTGTACTGCTTACTCTGCTGCCTTCGTAAATTACCTTAGGAATAAATACGATTTTAACTCCGTATTCCTTACCAAGCTTTTCGAGAAGCTTATCGTCGCCCTTCTGCTTGCTGCCGAAATGATAATCATATCCGACAACAACCACCTTACTGCGTAATCTTTCAAAAAGCAGTTTTATGGCAAAATCCTCCGGCGACATTGATGCAAACTCTCTGTCAAACGGGTATTCGATATATGTATCAACGCCCATTTTTTCCATTGTTATGCACTTTTCCTCCGGCGACATTATGAGTGCCGCATTTTTTCTGTCACCGAAAACAAACATCGGATGCGGATTGAATGTAAGCACAACAAGCTTAAGCGAAAGCTTTTCCGCATATTCCTTAGCTGTTTCGATAAGCTTTCTGTGTCCCATATGGACACCGTCAAAATTTCCAATGGTAACAACAGTATCAACCGTCTGATCTATGTCAGTGCTTGTTATGTGTTCCATAGTTAAATCTCCTTAAAGCATAAGTCGGACAGGTTTTATAAAAGTGCTGTCCTTTGTTTCGTCATAATAATAGCTGTAAATTCCGACAAGCTTGTTTTCACAGTCATAGCCGAGAACCGTTTCGCCTATTTTCGGTTCTTCTCCGTCAAAGCTGAGCCTGTTTTTATATATTTTTCCGCCGTTATAGAGATACTTATTTGCGGATTTTGCAACAAAAAGCTTTTTATAATCCGTAAGCACATCATCACAGGGAATAATATATTTTTCCGCATTTCCTTCGGCGGCGGCATTTTTAAACTCATCAAGCTTTACAGCATTTTCAAGCTTAAATCTTCCTGTTGAGGTTCTTGTAAGCTCTGCCATATAAGCTCCCCAGCCAAGCTTTCTGCCGATGTCGAAGCAAAGCGATCTTATATATGTTCCTTTTGAGCAGGCAATATCTATAACCGCTCTGTCGGGAGGCATTATATCCACTATTCTTATGTCGTAAATAGTTATTTTTCTTTTTTTACGCTCTATCTCCTTGCCTTCTCTTGCAAGCTCATAGAGCTTTTTTCCGTTTACTTTTATAGCTGAATACATTGGCGGAAGCTGTTCCTGCTCGCCTATAAAGCTTTTAACAGCCTCAATAAGCCTACTTTCATCAAAATCATACTCAAACCTCTGTGTGATTTCTCCGCTGCCGTCCTGTGTTGTTGTTTCAGCACCGAAAGCAATAACGGCACGGTAGCTTTTTCTTTCAGCCATTATATAATCGGCAAGCTTTGTTGCCGAACCGATACATACCGGAAGCACACCTTCTGCATCGGGATCAAGAGTGCCGGTATGACCTACTTTTTTTATGTTCAATGTCTTTCTGACAATCGCAACAACGTCATGCGAGGTATATCCTTTTTCCTTGTAAACATTAATTACTCCGTCCAATTTATACCTCCAGAGCCTTCTTAAGCTCATCAATAACACCGGGCATAACTTCGTCAAATGCTCCGAAAAGCGTACAGCCGCTTGCTCTTACATGACCGCCGCCGCCGAATTTTTTCGCTATTTCACATACATTGACTGCCTCATCGGAACGAAGACTTGTTTTTATTTCACCGGGCTTTTTCTCATAAAAGAATGCCGCCGCATTTACGTTATCAATATTTTTAATAAACGGAATTATACTGTCAACATCCTTCGGTGTTCCTCCGCAGCCTTCTATTTCTTCAAGGGAAAGCTTGGAATATGCAAGTCTGCCGTTACATTCAAATTTAAGTCCTTTAAGCGCCTTTGAAAGCAGCTTGACCTCTGTCTGCGAGCGTGAATAAAACATATCCTCCTGTATTTTTGTAAACGGAATGTTATATGTCATAAGCTCACCGGCAATCTTCATTGTAAACGGACTTGTTGACGAATGCTTGAAACAGCCTGTGTCAAAAAGTATTCCGGTATAAAGCGCATATGCAATATTTTTATCTATACTGCACCAGCCGTCAAACAATCTGTATACAAGCTCACAGGTTGATGATGCGTCACCGTCAACATAATTGAGATTTCCGAAATAAGTATTGCTTACGTGGTGGTCAATATTTATTGTATACGTGCTTTTCAAAAGCTCTGCCGCTTTTCCGAGTCTGCCTTCATCACCACAGTCGAGAGATATAAACAAATCAAACTCACCGTTTGGTGTATCATGCACAAGTTTATCCGAATACGGAATATTTTTGAGCTTGTCCTGTATTTCTTCAAGAAAAACAGTTACATTTTTATTTTTCTTAACCAAAGCCATTGCCAAAGCACAGCATGAGCCAACGGCATCGCCGTCGGGACTTATATGTCCCGAAACGGCAATGTTCTCCGCTGAATCTATATGTTCTCTTATTTCTTCAAAACTGTTATTCAAGCGGCTCACCTTCTCCTACCGGAGGTTCCTTGCTTATCTGGTCAATAAGCTTAGACATTTTTATACTGTATTCAACCGAGTCATCAAGCTTGAATATAAGCTCCGGAGTAACTCTTAGGTTAATTCTTTCCGCAAGAAGATGTCTTATAAAGCCTGCCGCATTTTTAAGACCTTTCATTGCATTTGCCTTTTCCTCATCATTTCCGAGAACACTTATATATACCTTGCAGTATTTTAAATCCTGTGTTGTTTCAACACGAAGAACAGATGTCATAACTCCTATTCTCGGATCCTTAAGCTCTCCTCTGATGATATTAGCCATTTCCTTTGCTATTTCATCATTGACTCTTGTCATTCTGTTATTATTTTTCATTAAAACTCACCTGCCCAATTAAATTATCTGGGTACTTCAACCATAATGAAGGCTTCTACAATGTCGCCTTCCTTGATGTCATTGAATTTCTTGAATACAAGACCACATTCATAGCCTGTATTTACTTCCTTAACATCATCTTTAAATCTCTTAAGTGATTCTATTTCACCTTCGTAAACAACTATATTGTCACGAAGAATTCTTGCCTGTGCATTTCTCTGGAACTTACCGTCAAGCACATAGCTTCCGGCAATAACGCCGACACCTGATGCTTTGAAAAGCTGACGTACCTCTGCATGACCGATAACCTTTTCCTCGTATACGGGATCAAGCATACCCTTCATAGCGGCTGTAATGTCTTCAATAGCATTGTAGATAACTCTGTAAAGTCTTACGTCTACCTTTTCTTCATCGGCAAACGCCTTAGCTGAAGGCTCGGGACGTACATTGAAACCGATTATTATAGCATTTGATGCAGTTGCAAGCATAACGTCTGATTCTGTTATGGCACCTACACCGCCATGGATAATTCTAATTCTTACTTCATCGTTAGAAAGCTTTTCAAGGCTCTGCTTTACAGCCTCAACCGAGCCCTGAACGTCAGCCTTAACAACAATATTAAGCTCTTTTACGTTACCGGACTGAATCTGGTTAAAGAGGTCGTCAAGAGATACCTTTTGAGGTGTGTCCTTAAGCATATCCTTTCTTGACTTAGCTATAACCGACTCGGCAAGCTGTCTTGCCTGTTTTTCATTAGCCGCAACATAGAAGGTTTCTCCGGCAGCAGGAACCTCTGAAAGGCCGAGAATTTCAACAGGCTTTGAAGGGCCTGCTTTTTTAACTCTTCTGCCCTTATCGTCCATCATAGCACGGATTTTGCCGTAAGCTGCTCCGGCAACGATAGGATCACCTACATTAAGTGTACCTTCCTGTACAAGTACTGTTGCAACAGGTCCACGGCCCTTATCAAGCTGTGCCTCGATAATAGCACCTCTCGCAGGCTTGTTTGGATTAGCCTTAAGCTCCTTCATTTCTGCTGTAAGGATAATCATTTCAAGGAGTGTATCAATACCTTCCTTTGTCTGTGCTGATACGGGAACACAGATTGTTTCACCGCCCCAATCCTCGGCAACAAGACCGTATTCAACAAGCTCCTGTTTAACTCTGTCTGGATTTGCGGAAGGCTTATCTATCTTGTTGATAGCAACGATAACCTCAACTCCGGCAGCCTTTGCATGGTTGATAGCCTCTATTGTCTGAGGCATAACGCCATCGTCTGCGGCAACAACAAGAACGGCAATATCTGTAATCATTGCACCACGAAGACGCATTGCTGTGAATGCTTCATGTCCGGGAGTATCAAGGAAAGTAATAGGACTTCCGTTGATTTCTACTGTATAAGCACCGATGTGCTGTGTAATACCGCCGGCCTCACGGCTTGTTACATGGCTGTGTCTGATTGCATCAAGAAGTGATGTTTTACCATGGTCAACGTGTCCCATAACAACAACAACGGGAGGTCTGGGCTCAAGAACAGATTCGTCCTCTTCTTCCTGCTTGAAGGCTTCTTCAAAAATATCTTTCTCAACTTCAGGCTCAAATATTACATTATATTCCTCACCAACTGAAACCGCAGTGTCAAAATCAACTGTCTGGTTGATTGCAGCCATAATTCCCTTTTTCATAAGACACTTAACGATTTCTGCACCGGATTTACCGATTTTTTCGGCAAGCTCCTTAACAGTAAGTGTTTCGGGAATTTCCATTGTTCTGATTTCGTCCTCTTCGGGAGCTGCAACAGGTTCGGGCTTAGGAGCCTGATTCTGCTTATTATTTTTGTTCTTTCCGTTATTTTTATTATTGTTGTTATTGTTGTTATTGTTGTTATTGTTCTTATTATTTTTGTTGTTATTGTTGCGGTTGTTGTTGAAACCGTTATTATTGTTATTATTCTTATTTTTGTTTTTGTTATTTCCGTTATTTACGTTGGCATTTGAACCGTTGTTCTTCTGCTGTCCGTCATTTCTCTGGTTAGAACCGTTTGATCTGTTGTCGTTTCTGTTGTCGTTTCTGTTCTGCTGATTGTTTCCGTTCTGACCGTTCTGTCCGTTTTTCTTGGGCTGGTCATTTTTTACAAACTGGTTTCTGTTATTGTTCTGGTTATTCTTCTGATTTCTGTTGCTATTATTGTTATTGCCGTTATTATTGTTGTTATTCTTAGGCTGTTCAGCCTTTTTTGCCTCTGCGGGAGCGGCAGGTTTCTCCTCAGCTTTTTTCTCTTCCTTTTTAGGAGCTAAAAGCTCAGTAACCTTTTCAATGGTTGCATCATCAATAGATGCCATATGGTTGCTTACTTCAACGCCGATACCTTTAAGCTTATCTATTAAATCCTTATTGCTTATATTTAACTGTTTCGCTACTTCATATACACGTTTCTTAGCCAAATACTCCACCTCCATACTGATATTTCGGACATTCAGCCTTTTAGTTGTTTAACATTTCAGCTATCTTTTTGGCAAATCCTTTATCATTGACCGTTAAAACCGATCTGTCGTCCTTGCCTATAGCTCTGCCCAATTCCGATTTTTCTCCGACTGTTATTATATTTTTATGATAAAAAGCAGAAGAATCTGCAAATCTTTTCTTTGTATTATCTGATGCATCGTCTGCCACAATAATAAGCTCGGCGCTTCCGTCTCTTACTGCCGCAAGACAGCCTGTTTCTCCGCTGGAAAGCTTTCCGGCTCTCTGGCACAGACCAAGCATCTGAAGAACCTTTTTATCCATTTAAGTTTTCAAGCTCCTCTCTGAGCTTATCATATACCTCTGCCGGTACAGCTGATTTAAAAGAGCGTTCAAGTCCTTTTGATTTTTTTGCTTTTTCAAGGCATTCGACATTGGGACATATATAAGCTCCTCTTCCGGCTTTCTTTCCCGTTGTGTCAACAGAAAACTCGCCTTCGTCACTTCTTACGATTCTTATAAGCTCTTTTTTGTTTTTCATTTCCTGGCATCCGGTACATTTTCTTAAGGGAATTTTTCTCTGTTTCATTTTCTCAGTTCCCACCTTTGAATTTTATTCTTCGGTTGTTTCGGCTGTTTCCTGATCTTCTGTTTCTGATACCTCAGCCTCGTCTGCTTCTGTTATTTCGTCCTCAAGCTCAATATCGTCCTCAGCCTTTGCAAGCTCCTCTTCGGGGAAGTTTCCGTCCTCTGTTATAAAGCCTGTTTCATAAGCCTGTGATTCACTCTTGATGTCGATTCTCCAGCCTGTGAGCTTAGCTGAAAGTCTTGCGTTCTGGCCTTCCTTTCCGATTGCAAGTGAAAGCTGCTGGTCGGGAACAACGATTCTTGCACTCTGTTCGTTGGGATTGATTGCGACTGCAACAACCTTTGAAGGACTGAGTGCCGCTGCGATAAATTCCTTAGGATCTTCACTCCAGTTGATAATATCAATCTTTTCTCCGCCAAGCTCGCTTACGATTATGTTTACACGACAGCCGTTAATACCTACGCATGCGCCTACCGCATCAACATTGGGATCCTTTGAGTAAACGGCAATCTTTGTTCTTGAGCCTGCTTCTCTCGCAATACTCTTGATTTCAACCGTACCGTCGAATACTTCGGGAACCTCCTGCTCAAAAAGACGTTTAACAAGTTCGGGATGTGTTCTTGAAACATAAATCTGAGGGCCTTTTGTTGTCTGCTTAACCTCAACAACGTATACCTTTATTCTGTCCATAAATTTGTACTGTTCACCGGGAATCTGTTCATTTGGTGCAAGAATTGCATCAATTTTTCCAATCTGAACAATAACATTCTTCTTTTCAATTCTCTGAACGATACCAATAACGATTTCTTTTTCCTTTGTAATGTACTGGTTGTAGAGAATTTCTCTTTCTGCCTCTCTGAACTTCTGTACAACAACCTGTTTAGCTGTCTGTGCTGAAATTCTTCCGAAGTTTTTAGGTGTTACGACAAAGTCAACCATATCGCCGAGCTTATAGCTTGGATTAAGTACATGAGCCTCTTCAAGGCTGATCTGAAGCTGAGGATCCTCAACCTCTTCAACAACCTCTCTCTGTGCATATACATCAATATTTCCTGTTTCTCTGTCCATTACTACTTTAATATTCTGAGATGTTCCAAAATTCTTTTTACATGCAGATACAAGAGAACTTTCAATAGCTTCAAAAATAACCTCTTTATCTATTCCCTTTTCCTTAACAATTTCATTTAAGGCCTGCATAAATTCGGCACTGTCCATTTTTTACAAATCCTCCTTACTGTTGTGCTTACCGTCTGTTTTATGTTTAAAAGATAACTGCAAGTCTTATGCCTGCTATCTCTTTTTTTGTAAATGCAATATTTTTATCGTCAACCTCAATGGTTACTGTTCCGTCGTTTTCGTCATATCCTACAAGCTTTCCGGTATATTCCTTTGAACCTTCATACGGCTTATAAAGCTTAACATCAACCATTTCACCGTTATACTTAATAAAATCTTCTTTTTTCTTAAGTGGTCTGTCAATACCAGGAGAACTGATTTCAAGGAAATAAGCCTGCTCGATAGGATCCTTTTCATCAAATATTTTTTCAAGAGTTTTGCTTACGGCCTCGCAGTCGTCAATAGTGACTCCGCCTTCCTTGTCGATAAATATTCTGAGATACCAATTCGGGCCTTCCTTAACAAATTCAACATCAACAAGCTCATAGCCCATTTCCGTTACAGTAGGCTGAATTAATTCCTCTATTCTTTTTTCGGTATTTGCTGATCCTGCCATATTCTGACCTCCTTTATAAAAACAAATTTAAGGCATCAAAAATTGTGTTTATTACAAAAGCAAAGAGTAGGTTTTCACCTACTCTTCTCACCAATGCCTATAAGTTACATATTTAGTATACCATTACGTCGGTATTATTGCAAGCTTTTGTATAAATTATTTTCCTTATACTGTATATCCGGAATTAATTGCAAACATAAAAAATTCGTACCAAATCGAATAGGTACGAATTTTTTATGTGCGATATACTTGAATTAATTATGGGTATTGGGGATTACCATTTATAATCTTAACGATACATCGCTTGCGTTTCACGCATTAATTATAAGGGTTATATAAATTAGGAAAATAATTATTCACGACATATGTATATGCTCATCTACATACAACATCATACATCGTGATTATTATAATATCACTTTTCCGAAAATTTTCAATCGACTTTTTACATAAAATATAATCTAATTCAATCAAAAATCTATACGTTTTTCATTAATCAAATTAATCTTTTATAATTTTATGTCATATTTCTCCTTGAATTTATCAATTTTTTTATACAATGCCGAACGGTGTATACCAAGCCTTTTGGCGGCTTCCGTCATCACTCCTTCACAGTCGTCGATGACGTGTCTGATATACTCTATCTCGTATCTGTCCATAACCTCTTTAAGTGGTATATTTTTCACCGTAATATTTCTTGAAATATTACTATTTGTAAATTTTATATTAACATCGGTCATACTATGTCTTATATTGTCATTTAGAACCGAGCTTACCTGACCTTCGGTAACAACATATCTTTCTATCTCGTTTTTCAGCTCCCTTATATTGCCAGGCCATGAATATTTTTTAAATTTATTTAAAACGTCCTCGGATATTTCCACATTGCGACCATACTTACGGTTAAATTCATTGAGAAAATGCTCACTCAACGCCTCAATATCCTCCGGTCTTTCCCTTAAAGGCGGTATATTGACAGGAATTACGTTAAGTCTGTAATACAAATCCTCTCTAAAGGTCTTTTCGTCAACCATTTTAGTAAGATTTCTGTTTGTTGCCGCAATTATTCTTACATCAGTCTTTATTGTTTTGCTGCTGCCTATTCTTTTTACCTCTCCGCTTTCGAGAACACGTAAAAGCTTTGACTGGAGCGACAACGGCATTTCTCCAAGTTCATCAAGGAATATTGTTCCGTGGTCTGCCATTTCAAACAGACCGGCCTTTCCTTCCCTGTTTGCACCTGTGAACGAGCCTTTTTCATAGCCAAAGAACTCAGCCTCCATAAGCTCTGCCGGTATAGCCGCACAGTTAATCGGTATAAACGGCTTATTGCTTCTCATGCTGTTCTGATGAACAAAATTAGCTAAAACCTCCTTTCCTGTTCCGCTTTCGCCATATATTGTTACGGTTGTATCTGTTCTTGCTACATTCAACAGCATTTTAAAAAGTCTTTCCATTTCCGGGCTTGAAGACACTATATTCTGACAAGCCATTTTTTCCTGTATATAAGATAATGTCTGCTGAATACTTATGTTTTTCTTGCGTTCCTCTTCAACATCATTCATTATCTCTCGCATAAGAGCTTCGTCCTGGCTGAATACAACAACTCTGGTCACATTACCGCATTCGTCAAGTATGGGATTTGCAGAGCAGACCACATTAAGACCTATTCTTGTTTTATATACGGAAAGCACTCTTTTTTTCTTACGTATTGCATCAAGTGCCACACTTTTATCATAATAGCCTTCCATTTCCATCTCCTGGCAGTTTTTGCCTGTAATATCATCAATAGTTGAGCCTACGGATTCTGCCGCACTTGCATTGGCATAAATAATTTTTCCTTTTCCGTCCACAACAAAAATATTGCCATAATAGTAATTCAGAAGTTCCTTTAATTCCTCGCCGTTAAAATACTCCGTCCCCATAAGCATCCTCCGTAAATTATACATTTTAAAAACCATGGGACTTTGTCCCATACCCTGAAACCCTTTAAAAAGGGTGTACCTAAACCTTATTAAAAATCATTTAAAAATGATTTTTGGGATTAATTATAATCTTTCTTCAAAACTACGTTTAAAAATGTAGTTTATCGAAGTTTGAATCAAAACAATGAACCGCAAAGTATGCACCCCGAAGAAAACGGGGCGGTCAAAAACAGCGAAGACCGCTGACGCTTATGAACCGCAAAGATAAATGCGGTGGTCGAAGACCACTTTGCGAAGCAAAGTTCTGAATAGGCGGT
>Ga0129310_1000113_pt1 | contig 111910 bp, 96 predicted proteins | sample Go1ome_2_FD_94433 | JGI IMG/M metagenome (GOLD analysis project Ga0129310, IMG submission 94433) | Western lowland gorrila individual fecal microbial communities from Wisconsin, USA - Go1022A metagenome | ecosystem: Host-associated > Mammals > Digestive system > Large intestine > Fecal | place... | reverse complement strand
CCACCAGGCGGGAGCACGCTTGACCGTTCCGGCATAGAAATCAAAAACAGCGCCTATCGTTCCGCAATGGCAGTGGATGTTTAATTCATTCCAATGCGTGTACGCCCATTTCTCCTGTTTGGGGGCAGTCATCCCTATCCAGAGCAAATCAGGATTTGCCTTGTTGATAGCTTCGACTATCGCCCGATTGTCCTCTTCCGAAAACTCCGGCTTATAGGGTGGCGAATAGGTTTCCACTTCGATGTTGGGATAATCCACTTTCACACGCTGTTTTATCAATGCCAATACTTTTTCACTGCTGCCCATGAAAAAACATTTTCCTCCGGTAGTATTCAGCTTGTTCATCTCGAACTCGAACAGGTTCCAGCCGGCAATACGCTCTGTAGGTTTGGATCTTGCATTCAGCCAACGACACGCCTTCACGATGCTTGCCCCGTCGGGAATTAACACATCTCCCTGCTGCAAAGCTTCGGCAAAGAGTTTGTCTTTTTGGGCGGTGTTGTAGGAATGGGCGTTGATGGTGTTGATCAACAACTTTCCATTGGGGAACAATGACATAGCCTTTCTGCTATCCAAAATCATCAAAGATTTTAGTCTCAACATAGTCAATTTTATAATAAATACATACTTACTCTATAAGGCAAGATGCGTATATGGAATTTAAAGAATCAATATATCCAGCAATATGAAATCGATCAAATATTGTACACCTCGCTTTTTGAGACAATGAATTCATCAGTTCTTTATTGTATACTAACTTTACACATTGTTCAACTATAGACATAGTATCTTGTTTTTCGATTATAAGTCCATTATACCCATCTTTCACTATTTCCCCAATAGAACCGACATTAGTAGTAACTGGGACTACACCATAACTCATACTTTCAAGCAATGACATAGGTAATCCCTCGAAAAAAGATGGAAGCATAAATACATTAATTTTCTGAAGAAAAATATTTTTGGACTGGCCAAAAACCACTCCTTCATAAATAAAAGAGTTGCCTAATTCTGTTTGAAACCGAGATAAATATTGTCCTTCTATTTCTTCTTTTCCAGCCATCCTTAAAACAAATGGAATATTGCGCCGTTTCAATTCCACACAAGCTTCTAGCAAATATTCTATTCCCTTTGTTTCAGCAATTCTTCCTAAATACCCTAAAGTTAAAACGTTTTTATTATCCAAATATTCCCGATGGAAATCTTTGGCATTATTCAAATCTACACAGTTCGGTAGTACATAAACATTCTTACAATGAAATCTCTCTACGACAAGTTTTTTCTCCAAATAACTTAAAACAATACATGGAAAAGAGAAAGAAAAAACAGATTGTAAAATACACTTTAAATATTTTGGAATATGGGATGTGGTCAAAAAAATCCCTCCATGCAAATGAATAACCATTTTCCTTCTTTTCCACCGTGCAATCATCATGAAAAGAGGATCACGCAATATTGACATTTTAGATAAAGGAAAATTATAATGGACAAGAGCCTCTGGATAACTATTCAATATTCTGTTCCATAAAATAAGAGACTTCATTATGACTTTTACTCTTGATAATCCTCCACTTTCATTATCTTTTCTACCAAGTTCAAAATGAATATAATGGCAATCCGGATTATTTGAGATTATAAATTGAGTAACAGAAGATATTCCACTTACATTTTGTTTTGGATCAAGTGAAGGTGACACAATGATAATTTTAGTTTTCATCTTTCTTTTTTTTCACTTCCTGCAAGAATTACTATTGAATAGTAATAAAGTTCATTCATAGTAGAATTTGAGAACAAAGCTAATTTATTTTTATCCTATCGGGCAAATAACTTTTCACTACCTTTAAAAATGAGAAACATAATCATTGAAAAAAAGATATCAGCTTTTTACCTTCGACCAATCAGGTAAAAATATATTCCATGTACTTTTCAAAGTTTACATTGTTCTATTTACAGTTTTTATGAGAACAAATACATGAAAACCTTATTTTTAATCACACATACCCTACACGTAACAGTTTTATCTGCTTATAGTATGTTCTATCTATCGCTGAATACATATTAAACACCAGAAGTCTTTTCATTTTTTCTAATCCCATCATTTATGAAAATGTTTACCCTTGATAGCCATATAAATATTTTCACAAGAAAATTTTGCAAAAAATAATACATGAGAACTATTTTTTTTCTTAAAGCCCAACTATTTATATCCCTAACAGCATCTTTTGACAAATTATTCTTTAGTCTTAAATATCTACAGAATCTTATTAATTCTTTATTTGTATTATACAAATTTTTCAGTGTGATAAAATCTTTATCTCCATGTAAAAGACTAAGCACAATAGGTGAAAAATGAAAATGTACATTTTTAGATAAACAAGTTGAATGTAAGTCAATAGTTCTTTGCCTTTGTATCTTTGAATGAGTATTAGATATTCCAGCTAAATTAGCACTTCTATACAATAATAAAGGAGTTTTTATTGTATAACATATACATCCATCATTAATCATTCTCATCCACAAATCAGTATCTTCAACATAAATACATTCTTCACAATCTCTATATCTATATTTCTTCAACAAACAGGCTTTAACAAGCACACCAGGATGGACAATAAATGTATCTATATTTATTAAATAATGAATAGCTTCAAAGCCTGGATAAATATTATGTCGATATTTTGAAAGCTTAGTTCCATCTTCTGACATTTTTTTTAATGCTACGTTTACAATATCAACCCCTTTATATTTTTTAAAAACATCTAATTGCAATTCAAATCTCTGAGGCATAGATATATCATCAGAGTCCATACGTGCTATAAATTCACCACGAGCTATTGATATACCTTTATTTAGTGTCTTTATTAAACCTAAATTTTTTTCATTCTTAATATATACTATACGACTATCTTTAAATGATTTTATAATTTCTTCGGTTGCATCAATACTACCGTCATCTATAATTATAAATTCAAAATTTGAAAAAGTCTGATTTAAGATACTTTCAATCGCCTCTTTTATATACTTTTCAGCATTATATGCTGGCATTAATACTGAAATTAATGGATTATTAAGATCGTTCAATTTATATGTTTTCATACACCAACCCATTCAGAAGGAAAAATATCAGGAACAGCGTATTTCGAGTTATACCATTTCTTAGGATAAATAGTTAAGATATTATCTTGGTTCAAACGTGCCGCCCAATAACTAAATGTGCTATTAGCTATCACATTCACCTTACAATTAGCCATCAAATACATATCAATAAAACTACTATTTCCAACATTTGCATTCACATAAATAGCATTAGGCAAATTCAATAATAATTTAGCATACTCAATATCATCTGAAAAAACAAAAAACATAACATTCTTTATTTTACAGACTAATTCCAAAGCTTTTTCATAATACTCTTTAGTACACACTCCACCATAAATTTCTACATTTGAGGAAGATAGGTAGTCACCACACCTAATATGCAAAGCAACAGATATATTTGATTTAATCTTCGACAAAATTGATTTGTTTTCTGCTGACAAATCAAACTTTTTAAAAGATAACTTACTATCTATGATATTAAAATACTTTTGATCTTGCCAATAACCATCATAAAAAATTGCAATTGGATTATCATAAGTATCAGTTGCCACATACTTTTTAAAACCCAAACATCTTAAAACACGAATCACTTTCACTAATGCATTTACAATGAAATTAGTTTTTGGCAAATAAATATCAAATACATTATTCACCTCCAATCCATTATGTCCAATTAACCATTTTCTATTATAATAACCATACACTTGATGCCCACATTCCCGCAAATATACAACGAGCAAATACTGAAATAATTGATTTCCCAATCCACCGGAAAAAGATACAATTTTTATCATCTGAATCGTCCTAATAACATATACAATCCGAAAAATCTATTCACAAGCAAGTATTTCATTATAAATTTTGAAAGAGTAGAAGGCTTATAATAAAGAGAGAACGACAGAAAATCATTCTTCTTTATAACTTTCAAACATGCAATTCCTTCCCTCAAAGATATATTACCCTTATTACGGAAAAAACATTGAATAACCCTCAAAAAAAAGGGTTCTACACATTTCCATTTTTCTACTTCCTTATTCAACAACCGAGTTTTATTCAATAAGGAATCGCAATATTTAGATACTTCTTGATATATTTTGTATTCATTATTAAATTGATAATATGAAAAGTTCAAAGAATTATTTCGACGAACAATATGATAATTACTGATATTTCGCAGATAAATTTTATCTACAACATTTAAATAAGACAATGTAAATATTAAATCTTCACCTAAACTTATATCATCTGGATACCTCAAATTATGTCTACGTATAATATCCAAATTATACAATTTAGCATATGGTCCAGACAACTTATATAATTCTAAAGTGAAAAATATCTCTATAGCTTCATTATCACCAAAAAACCCCACTCGGGATATATTATCATATAAATCTTGCCCCACAAGATTATAATTATGGAATATTAAAGTTTCAGAAGATACTTTTTCAACGTCCTGAACTAATTTTCTCACATAATCAGAGGATACATAATCATCTGAATCTATAAAACAAACATAATTACCATGCGCTTTTTTAAGTCCTAAATTTCTTGCAGAACTAACTCCTCCATTTTGCTTTCTTATAAGATATATTCGCTTATCATTTTCAATAAACTCACGACATATATCGCATGTTTTATCAATACATCCATCATCTATTAATAATAGCTCAAAATTCGTATAAGATTGCTTTATCACACTCTGCACACATGTAGCTATACAATTTTCCACATTATACATTGGTATAATTATACTGACAAGTGGTGTTTTCATAATTCTTTTTCTTTTCTGTGTAAGTCATCTCTACCAAATACAACAAAATAGCTTGTATAGCCAAATTACCCTCCCGATAAAATTCCATTGTTGTTATTGATATCATTAGCATATACATAAACCAAACATTTATATAAAAATATGAATTATCAACTTTTAATGTTATAGCTCGGACAGAATACATAATCATCACAACAACAGTACCAATTCCAGCAGTCCAAGATAATCCTAATAGTCCCCAATCTACATAAGTTATTTGTCGTAACGCCAACTCACTTAGCATATAAGAGCCATAAGAAGAATGCTCATTAGGAATTCCTGTTCCTAAAAGCCACTCTATAGTATTGTTAAAATGTTCATTTATAAAATAATTAAAATTCACTATACGGACATAATCATCATTAGAAAAATTATCAGTAGCATTACGTTCAATCATGAAGATTATTTTTTCATAAAATACTGGTATATTCAAAAGACAAATAAAAACTATCCCTCCCAAAAACAAATAACATAAATTTTTTAAATTAAAACCTTTAATTCTTACATACATCCAAATTAGAAAAAATATGCTACACGCCATCATAGTTCTAAAGCCTAACAATACTATAACAAAAACAGCCCCTAAGAATAAACATAAATATCTCTTATTTCTATTTATAATGTATTTATTAAACCCCATAAATAAACCAACAGATGCCAGTCCTTGTCCTATTAATCTAAAGCGAACATCATCAATTTCTGGATTTACAACAGCAGCACCACTAAAAATAGCAATAGGGTAAATCATATACTGAATAATATATGATATAACAAACAAAAGACTTGAAATATAAATTATCTTCTCAATTTGTACTATCGTCATATGATATCGCTTAAGAACAAAATAAAATAGTAAATACAATAAAGTTGGATCAGCTGAAAAAGACTGAGAAATTGTTTGTCCCCGATAAACATATGACGAAATAGCACTTAAAAACATGAAAAAATAAACCATCCATATATATGTGGAAAAAAGACTTTTTATTCTCCATTGTTTATATCCTAAAACAACAACTATCAATACTAAAAGACCTCCTCTTAGATCTATTAACCCAAAATATTTCTCTATCAATAAAAACAAAAACAAAAATACATAAACATTCATCTTTTTATACAGGTTTTAAAAAAGGCCGCAACTTTAAATATAAAAAAATTAAAAGCAAGAATTCTTTTCCATGTATGTTTTTCATATTTCCGTAATGCTTTATAAGACAAATAAATAAGTTGATTTATAGATATCCTTTGATCTAATGAATATTCGCTTTTATGGTGATAATATAAAGCCAGATAATCTAATGTTATATTAAAAAGATAGTATTTGAAAGCATCTATGGTATAACTATCTATATTATATTTATACACCAAATCTAATAAACGTAAATTTGTTCTCAATGTTTCAAACCTATAATACCCAATTTTCTTTGTTATTGCATCAGAATTATCTTGTCGATAATAATAAGCAGCATCAGAAAATGCAACTTTTTTGCAATGATAAAACCACACTCGTTGCATATAATCATCACTATCAAAGGTATCTGTAGGAATATCAGAATTTGCCCTTATTACATCCATGTTCCATAGTACATGCCCAGGTATTGAATAATCTAAAGAAAGCATGAAAGCTTGACAACCATTTATTACTGGACTAATATTTCCATTAAGCCCTAATTGCACATGATTATTTTTTTGAGTAGCATAATAATAAATCGTTTTTGGAATTACTGCATCAGCACCTGTTTCTAACTGCCTTCTACATAATTTTTCCAACGAATCATTTTCTAAAAAATCATCTTGGGATAAATACAAAGTCCATTCTCCAGAAATTTTAGGCAAGATGAACCGCCATGAAAAGGGCACATTACCTTCATTTTCTTTTCTATATATCTTCACTCTATCATCCTTCTTTTGATAATCTAATAAAACATCCCAACTGTTATCAACAGAACTATCATCCACACATAATATTTCAAAATTTGTATAAGACTGACTTAAGATAGAATCTAATGTTTTACCAATATATTTTTCTCCATTATATACAGGTATAAATATTGAAACTTTCATATAGTTGTATTTATTCTTTGAGAAAGATATTCCCTACCTTTTTCACGCAATTGTTCTTTTATTCTATTAACTTTATGCCAATTTATTTCCTTACGTATTTTTTCTAACACAATTTCTTTTGGTGAAGAAATCAAACGATCTTGCAAACCAAACATTGTTAATAAAGAGGTAATTCTAGATAGTCCACGCTGTGGATTTGCTATGACCCAGAATGACTTATTAAAAATAATAGAGAAGACACACCCATGAAATGAATCGGTTATAATAAAAGGTGAACTATAAAAAGAATATATCCATTCCTCCACAGAAGGATACATACAGTTTTTCATCTTAACATTATCATACAAACTAGACTTTTGTTTGGGAAGAAAATAATAATATTCACATTGAAGGATTCTAGATATTTCATCTATAATAAGCTTTTTCATAGAAGAATTATCTAAAATATAACACATTATGTCTTTTCTTGAAATACGCTTATCTACCGATATACCACTTAATATATTTTTATATACAGAACAATCTAACAAAAGAGTTGGATCAATAACTTGAATAGCATCTATTCCAAACATCTTTTTACATATATCAACTCCTGATTTTTCTCGAACTGATATTCCTGCAAAATTTTTCAAGAGATTAATACACTTTTTGGTCTGCACAGAATTCCCCAACCATCTGTCTACACCAAAAGATGCAGCATAAGATATTCTCAATATTTTTCTGTCAAAAATTTTAGGATCTAGAAAATATATACAAATATCATCATCATTGGAAACCCTCCATACTTGGTCACTCCCAACAATGATGGCATGGAAATCTTTAGTTATTTCATACAATTCTTTATTGGATTTACATAATCGAGTTTGTTTTATATTCTCAATAATAAATTTTCTTGTTTTCGAACTAACAAGTTTAATATTTTTATCAGAATAGAAATATCCTTTACGCAATTTTAACAAATCAGCAACAAACACCTTTATTCTATTTTTTATGTAGGACAATCTATTCCTTTGTGGATTTCTATTAATCAGAACAGCTTCATACCCCATATCATTAATCATATACTGTAAGGCATAAATCTGTAATATATTACCGTAATTATATATCGGAGGTAATGTTAAGATACCAATTTTTTTAACCATATACAGAATCTATTTACTTTTGAAATTAAATTCACTTTCCCATTTTTTTTCCAAACCAACTGCCCAAAGGAAAAAAAATCATCACCTTTATAAAGCAAAAGGAAAAAACGATTCCTTTCTAAAGGTTCTTTTGCAGAAAACAAAAAAGACTTATTATATTTACAAATAATATCAACTGGCAATTTTAAAGATTCAAAACGAGAATGTACTTCACTCAATAACGGCATAAATCTAGAATTATTCATTAGTAATAAACTTATTCCTTTATCATCATCAAATTGAGGAACTACATTTTCTACTCCCCAAAAATCTCCAATTGTTATATCACTACCAGACTTTCCTGCTTTTGAAGGACATTCATAACAAGATGGACGCAATATTAAACCTGATAAAAACATCCGCATATAGACATTTTCACTAAACAAAGAAGAATATGCAAACATTATCTCCTTTCCATTCTTTGTTATTTTAGAAAAAACCATTCTATATCTATAATTTTTCCAACTTTTTATTTTCGATCGAAACTCTACACTTTGTAGACATTTTTTACAAGACGAGGTCAAACTTGACTGAGTATCACAGTAATCAGTAACTGCTTTATTCAAATATATACGCCAAATTTTAGGGCTAGGTACTCCATGACAAATAAAATCAACTGTTAATAAATTATCATATTCTCTACGCAAATAACGTTTTAAAGCTGCCACCTGACAAGGAGTTCCTGTAAACATAACTATTCTTCCCTGTTTTAAGAAACTCTCTACCTTTTGATAACTAGTTCCGATATAACTCTGTACATATTTTGATCCACGAAAAGCCGCAAGCCCTTCTATACTTTCAGTATAATGATGCTTTACTTCCCAATCATCACTAAAACATGCCCCAAATACAACACCTCCTTTTTTTATCACTTCTTCTGCTAAAAGAGTAAAAACACCTCCCGATGAACTTTGCATTCGGATTTTTTCATTTTTATTTTTTATTGCATATATATCTAGAAAATTCGTTCTCTTTTTTTTACTATCATTTTGACACGGACATACAATTTCGCAAAGACCGCAATCTATACATTTTTCTTTATCTACTACGGGATAAAGAAAACCTTCATCATCTTCATACATAGAGATACACTTTTTAGGACATTTCTGTACACAAGAAGAACAACCACAACAACTATGTTTATCTATAATCTCTATCATATTTAATTATTAAAATACTTTTTCCTTAACTCTTTCATTTTCATAATAACGAATTTTTTTTCATCTCCTGTCAATCCTATAACAAAAGAAGAAAGAAGCATGGCTACAACAGAAACAACACATACCAAAAGACCTATCCATAAAGTAGCAGGAAGCACATACAACAAAACTATAGGTAAAGGAATTGCCAATAACAACACAAATAAACAACGTAATAAAACCTGATAAAAATAACTACGCAAAGGAAAAGAAATCATAGAATGAATGATAAACAAACGAACAATAAAGGCAAAAACACAAATAAATAAATGAACAACAAATACACTTGACGGTTCAGCTCCCAATTTAAGAACCAAATAAGAAATCGGAACGATGGAAAGCAATATACCACCAATAACAGACTGATACACTCTAATACGACCAGTAGATTGTGCCGCCACCATAAAAGCACCAGCCATAGCATCTATTATAACAATACATAACATTAACCGAACAAACAATACCGTATAATGAGGAACTGTTTTAAGCCACAAACGCAATATCATATCCGTTTCAAGTAGTATCGGAAGAGAAATAATTGCAAGTAATAAAAAAGTAAACCTAGAACTACGAAATATCAAACTATACATATAGGTAAAATCACCCAACGCGTATGATTTGGTTATTTGAGGATTCAAAGCTGTTTGAAAGTTTATAGAGAACTGAACAACTGCTCCTTGTACTTGTATTGCTATGCCACGTGCCGCATTCACAACAGGACCAAAAAACATATTCAACAAAATATTTATTCCTTGAGAAAAAAAAACAGTTGCAAAGCCTCCCCATAAATTCCAACCACCAAAACATAGCATTTCTTTAAACAATCTACTATCCCACCCATATACATAATGAGTTTCTTTAAAATAACAACTGCAATAGCGACCGTATACAACACGAATTAACAATTGCATAGCACAAAGCAAAGCTGCATAGACAATTAGCTTGTCAGACTCCGTAAGATACAATAAATAAACAATACCCAATTTCAATAATACCTCAAGAACTGAGATATAAGCAAAGGCTGACATTTTTTCATGAGCTATAATCACCGCATTATAAGGAACGCTTACTATCATAGCCATCATAGTAACAATTGAAAATTGATATACCCAAAAAGCAGCTTCTATTCGAGAAGAGGGAATCACCATCTTTTCATAAAGAAACCAAAGCCCAACCGTTTCACCCAAAAACAGAACAACTAAGGCAACTAACAAATGAATATTTACGCTAGTCTGAAAAACTTTTTGTAATTGATTAAAATCTCCTTTTCCTAATGCAAATGTAATATAACGTTGAGTAGAAGAAGACATTGCGCCATTAAAAAATCCGAACATAGTTATCACACCTCCCACAACATTATAAATTCCAAAATCTTCTATACCTAAGGCAGCTAATATGACACGTGAAGTATAAAGACTTACCAACATCATAAATAACATGCGAAAATAAAGCAATAATGTATTTTTCGCTATTCGGATATTATTTGCTGAAATATCTGTCATAAAAAGAAATATCAAATTCTTTTATTTAAATACAATTTATAATATGATTATTCCGTATTCCCAATAACATCCAATATTTCCTTATTCTTATTTTTTAAATGAAATGCAGGAATGCAATTATGATCTTTCATGCATAAATCTTGGATACATAAATTCTCTAATAGACCATAATGAATTAATAGTTCTTGCATTTTGGGAAAAAGAAAACTATTATAAAACAACAACTTCAATTCTGCGGTACTCATTTGTGCTTGAACAAATTGAACATATTCTCGATACTTCTTATGTATATCTGCCTGTTGAGAATGATTTGAACTATATCTGAGATATTGCGTTTCACTATACCTTACAAACTTAAGAATATGATATAAATGTCTGAAATACACACTAACATTACAATGATGCCTATAAAAAAAATAATAAGCTATGGCAATTTTCTTTTGAATAGTATTAACGCTATTATATTTTAAGTGACCTGATTGAGTAATACAATATTGTTGATTGACATACCCTAAAATAAAAGGAAGTCTTTCTTCTGAACATTTTTTTTCAGATTCTTTTATTTCAATAGGAGGAACATTTATGCCATTTATTCCATCATTATACACATCTTCTTCAATACTGTCTTCTATATCAATAGCATCTTCCTGTGAATACCCATAGCAATCCTTTTGCTCCAATGAGCTAAAAATCAAAGAAATTTGATTAGAAGCATTTATAAAAAACATTTCCCCTTTTACATGATAATCATCAAATCTTTTTCTAACATCTTGGCAATCCAGATATGAAAACGAAGACTCCACTTTTTGTTTTATATCCCTATGTTCTTGCAATAAATTAAAAAAGGTCGATTTAAATTGTTCTTCCTTACTTATTCCTATCTGATGCTCATTAAACCGATACTGTTCACGAAGGGTAAAATAAAGTAAAATAGCATTTACTAAACCTATAATAGGGGCAGTAGTTCCTGCAATGGTATCACCTATCTCTCCCTTTTCCGTAAAATCCAAAAACTCCGGTCCATTTAAAGTAAAAATGAAAGGGGCAAAAAATGTAAATAATATAGCAAATCCTATAAGAAAATTACTCTTCTTCATTTTATCAATAGAGTTTTAGAGGATATACTTTAAACTAGTTACGCATACCTTTTAAATAATCAATAACTTCTATTTAAAACATAAATCAAATTCATAAACTACGTAAGTAGACTTACTTTCTTATTGTAACACTATCCAAAAAAAAATTTGATAACAATATAATTAATATCTAATACTATATTAATCATTATAAGGAGTTCTCAAATGTTCCTTCAATATTACCTCATTCCACCCCCCTTCATCACACTGCTTTTCACTCTTCGAGCATAGTAGTAGGCTATCAAAGATTTATAATTTCTTCCAAGGCAGACTCTTCTTTAACATAAGAAAGCATCTTTAACAAATGTAACTAAACTGGATTAAAAGGTTCTGACTCATATTCTTTAGTTTTTATGATAGACTAAGAATATAACGATAAATAGTTACAAAAGCCAACACCAAATACTATTCCGGCTTCTGACTAAACAATAAAACTGTTTCGATAAATTCTACAACGACGGAGGTTAATCTAGGATTACCAAGGCAGACAATAACCGCTGCATAAATTCAGTTCTCTTTCAAGATCTCAAATATCAGCGGACATAAAAATAATTAGACTTATACAATGAGAATAAAAAACAAGAATTAATACGCTCCGAATCAAGATTTACCATACTTCAAAATAGGTAGCGTCCTGACCTGTACGTTTCTTAAAGTCCTCCTTCATCTTCTTTTCCAGCTCCTTAACATATTCACGCTTTAATCTTCTTACTTCTTCCAGCCGGTGCAAAGCATCTTCGCGTGTCATTTTCTTAGTGCCTTTATCTCTCATGTTTTCTTGAATATTCATATTACCCACATGCAATGGCAGAAGGACTATCTTTCCACCCAATTTTCAACCATCAGCCCTTTTATATTTTTAAATAGAAATACACAGATACAAGTATCAAAAAGATATTGTTTCATAATTCAATCTCCCTATTTGAAGTTCTCGCATCACGTATGTCCTCAATAACTTCATCTACCGTACGATCATCTTCCCATCGTCCGGCAAATTCTGAAGTCCAATTGGGAGTATCTGGCGTATCATCCTTGACAAGTAAGGAAGCAGACAACTTCGCTATCAGCTCCAACTTAATGTCTGAACTTAAATCTTTCAACATATCCCAGTAGATACTTGAAGCAGAAGTTTTTGAATTTGAAATATTCATTGTCAGCATAATTGTCTTTTCTATCATTATATACAAAAGAACAAATTATTTTTCATTCTTCCTAGTGAAATATTTTTTTTAATTCACTGCACCACCCTCATGCACGCACCCTATTTCCATTTCAATGCCCCAGCCACCGGTCATAATCAGCCAACCGATTGACCAGCTGCTGCTTACTCTTTTTCGGCTTTTCTTCTTTCTTCCACGGATCAACCGCCTCATGCGCCAAATGATAATAGATACTGCTATCCGTACAACCATAAAGTGTAACCACAGCAAGCGCACGCGACTGCTCCGCCTTGACGAGAGGAAGCATCGTCTGCATAACGCCAACCAGCTTTGCCGCCTCTTCTTCCATACCCAATATAGTATAAGCCGGCAGCAAAATGGCATAAAGCTTGCAACGCATCACATCCGTATCCATCCGGAGATTGCCATATTCCTTCAACGCCTTGGCAGCCAGGGAACGATCTTCCTCACTCACCCCCTCCGCACTGTGATAACGCTGAAGAGCACTGTGCAAACCATTCAACATACAATCATTGTCCAGACGGGTATATACATGCTTGTCCTCATCATTCAAGGCAATTACCTCATACTCACCCGGCATCACACGCAGCAGTGGAACCCACATCCAGTTCTCCACACATACCATCACATCCTTTCGCCCGGCTCCCGGCTGAATGACAACAGTCGCCTCCACCCCCTTAAACCGTCCCTCGGTAATGCGTATCCGGTCGCCCTTGCGCAAACCATCCGGCTGGGGTATATAAACAGGAAGTGTATTGGAATAAGAACGGGCCACCCACTGCAAATTCTCCATTGCGGCATCGGAAAGGTAGGGGAAATACTCCCGCTTCCGTTCCCTCACCCGAGGCAGGAAACTGAGCACAGGAAAACGTTGCATCAGCTGGAAAACATCACGCTCGGAGGCACGGACAAACACATAGTTGAAGAGTAAGGGACGCTGGGTATTGACGAATTTGCCGTCTATACGCTTCACTTCCTGATAGGAAGGAGCAAAAAAGCCGAATGAGGGCTCGCCTGCCTGTATGCGGCGGTCCTGCTCCCGTTGCAAACCGCGCACTCCTCCCCGATGGCAATCGGGAAGCGACAACACATACCAACGCACGGCATTGTTATTCCGCAAAGCTTCCAACGCTTCGGGAGATGCCACAGAACGCTTCGGTTTATCGAACTGATGGAATAGCTTTTTCATGAGGTTTATCGTCAGAAATCCACGCTGACCGATACTAGAAGACCATATCAGCACAGTATCTATAACTGACTGATAAATAGCTTTTTACACAGATTTCATTTGGTCTTTCTGAAATCTTTTATTTGTTGTCTCTTTCGTCCGAAGACGTCTTTTTGTATGCTTTTTATAAACATAACGTTGTGCCCTCAAAAAGATCTTCATTCCCTATAGAAAAGGGATTTAGGAACTTTTTGAGGGCACAAAGATACACTATAATTGTGTATTACACAATAAAAGCACTTAAAAAATAGGAAAACTTACTTTTGATAAGAAAATAAGAGATGGGTATATTTCGTAATCACAATAAAAGATTCTTTTATCTGGGTTAACCTGTCGCAAATGGTTAGTCGTCCTCCTTTATACATAAATGGCTTCTTTTTCAATATTCTGTTTCAAAAATGGAGACAGTGAGGAACGGAAACGCACCAAATCAATTTCACAATGAAACATTTCCGTCAAAACAGTCTTCAAAGTGTACATAGTGGATAAAGTAGGATTATCAATATCTACAACAATATCCAAATCACTATCTTCTCTGTTCTCTTGACGTGCAACCGAACCGAAGATACCAATTGATTTAATTCCAAACTCATGCCCAAAACATTGTTTGAAACTAACTAACTTTGCCTTACATTCATTTAAGCATAACATACTTTTCACCAACTTTAGGTACTGGAACAAAGATAAACTTTTTATTTGAACGATACAAATTCTTACCCCGGTTCTTCATTGAGCCAATAAAAAAATAACCGATTTGCAATGAATCGAGTAAGGGAGACTATGTCTCTACTTAGAACTTAAATGAAGCCGTGGAAAACTTACTTTTGATAAGAAAATATCAGAAGATATTTTTAATTACTACTGTAATAGAGACTGAGCCCACTCGGGAAATTCTTCTACATATTGCTTATATAAAGAACCGTCAACTGTACGAAACAGCAACTGAGGCATTTGATTTTCGACAGAATTATCATAAACATACACCCTGTCTACCAACGAAAGAGCCTTTCCCATGTTTAACAATGACTTATAATAACGAGAAACCACTTTCGAAATAGGAACCTCATGACCACCGTTCAAGTAACGTTGAGTAATACGCTTTACATTTATTTCCGGACTTTCTGTACATACAAAAAAAATGCGGACAAAGAAATTATTCTCTTTAGCTTTCCGTACAAAATCCAACTTTTCATCAGAAGAAAATACTGTCTCAAACACAAAATCGATCCTTTTCTCCAAACATTCATATCTCATTTTGGTAGCGAGTTCAGCTGCTTTCATTACAGCATCGGGCGAATTCCAATCACCAAATTGTTCTTGAGCAATATTGTCAGGATTAATATATAGGCTGTTTTCTGTCCATTCATAATGCAATAACTGCATAGTTGTTGAAGTTTTACCCGAACCATTGGGACCGGCTACTATACAGAGAGTGGGACGCTTTTCTTCCATTATTTATTATCTTTTTCAGCTTTCTCTGACCTATACGCTTTTAATAATTCTTTTACAGCCTGCATTCTACGTTTCAATTCCAACTCTGCATGACGAGAACTTTCACGTGCAGACGTCGCAACCTGCTCCATGAGCGCATGAAGTTGAGCATCCGTAGGTTCTTCTAATGAATTAAGCCGATAAGTATTCAATTCCATCATTAAACATCTTTATATTAAGATAGAAACAAAGATAAACTTTTTATTTGAACGATACAAGTTCTTACCCCGGTTTCTTCATTTCACACTCCATCGGAGCATCTCTCCCTGCATCAGAACGTCATCATCACCATAAACCGCACACCCCATTTGTTCGCATCGGGATGATCCAGATAATTCAGACGGCGGACATAATCTATGTGCAATATCTTGAAAATATTGTGAATACCCACAGAGCATTCCATGTACGGGATCTTCGAATCCATCACAAAGCTGGTAGGACGTCCGTCACGGGTCGGGAACAGGAAGAGCTCGCTGTCACCCGGATGCTTCATCGGATTGTTCTTGTCGGTTAAATGACCATACAGCATCTTGAAGCCGATCGCCTCACGCCACTTCAGTTTCTTCAGCAAAGGAATACGGTTGAAAATCTTACCGTTCAAATCCCACGATACATCCAGAGAGGCGTAACGGTCGTTCAGGAACTCCATATTATTAATCAAGTTGAAAGTCTCGCGCTGCAGGATATAGGACAAGTTGGCCGCCGGCATGATCAGCAACGGGAACGGAACTTTGTTCCACTGCGCACCGCCTTTCACGAACATGTCAATCTTACCCCATGACGAGAACCAGAAACGCTTGTACAGCCCGATCTCTGTCAAGTTATAGTTATACTCTCCGCCCAGCACACCCTTGAAACCGGCCGTGTGCGACAGCGTAAATACCGGAGCGTCAAAAGAAACCGGAATACGGCGTTGCTTGGTATTGACAAATGTCTCACCCGGAGCGTAACGGAAGGCCAAGGAAGCTTCCATGGTCTGAATCTCAGGAATCAACGTTTTCTGGTCATCATTGGTTATATAGGCCAGACCGCCGGTAGGCTCGTCCTTACTATTCTTTACTTCCACCGTGGTCTTCAAGCCAAACTGTGTCTCGTTCTCGTACTTCAAGGCGATATTCCGCACGTAGGACATCTGATCCACCGTAGAAGTCTTGAAAGATACGAACACGTTGTCTTTATCCGTCTTCAGGAACTTATCCGTGGGAGACATCACATCATACTGATAGCTGAACGTGATAGAGTTCTTCGGGAACTCGCGCGGCAGGTATTCCTTCTTGTTGAAAGAGTATTCCACCTCACCCATATACTTGGAACGATGATCCTTGAACCCGTAAGCATAATATCCCTTGAGGAACAGATGCGGATTCAGGTTGGCCGTGGTCTGCGCGCTCATACGCAGACGCAACCCGTCGATATAGTTATTGGAGATCATGGTGTTTACCGGACCGATATCTACCTTGCTGGGATGCTCCTTGGTGCCGGTCTCCACAAAGTTCTCGATAAACGCCTTCAATACAAAAATCACGTATTTGAATCCCGGCATCTGCTCCAGACGCTTCACCAGCATATCCATAGAGCTCTCGGTCTGCGTAAGCGGAACCGGCCGGTATTGATTCCAGAAATCGTCTCCGCGCATCATGGCGTCCGCCTCTTTGATCTCGGCCCCCTTACGCTTGAAAAGTTGCTGCGGAAGCTCATCGAAGGCATAATCAGAGTAACGGGTAGTCCTTCGTATCTGGAATCCTTGCATGATCTTCATCAAGGTCATCTCCACAATCATGTCATCGGTCTTCAACACCCACTCCCCATTGGGCAATTGCTCGAACTCCTGAATAATATCCATATTGTCTACAAAGTTCACCCCCGATTTCTTGGGCAGGTTCATCGTACATTTCTTCACCGTATAAGACGAGTCGGCCAATACGTAAAGATGCCCCGTGAAACCGAAGTCCTGCGAGTTATTGGGGACGAAGGTGAGATGGAAGCACTTGTCCTTGTCCACAAATGTGGTGTCCATAATGTAAAACTTATAAAAAGAGATGGCATCACTGGACGAAATAGGACTGATGAAAGGATACTGCAACAGACGGATATCATTGTCGTAAATATTCACATCCGTAAAGACATCCTTCAGCACCGTGCTCAGCATATCTCCCGTTGCAAACAGCTCGTTCACACCCGTAGAGCTCATTCCTTTGATAAGGGTCTTCTCACTCTTGGGATGTTTACGGTAAATTTTCTGCGAAGCGGTCTCGTCCACCGAAATAGGAAGGATGAATTTATTGGTTTCCTCACAAAGTTCGATCTGGTCTTTCAGGAAAGGCATCTTTTTATACATGCCTTTTTCCAGCATCTCGGGGGTCACATCATTCAGTGACATCGTGATCTTCTGATACTTATTGTACTGATAGTAATCGTTCTCGCTCAGCTTATTATTCTTTTTATGAGCGATCACCTTCTTCATCAGTTCCACTGCCGGATTATTCTTACGGGAGTACTTCTCTCGTTTGGGTTTCACCACCACTTCGTCCAGCATGATGTCGTCCGACCTCATCCTCACATTCAGGTTCTTGGTGACACCGGGGATTATATTCACCACTTTTGTTACATACCCCACCGCCGAAAAGGTAAGTTTGTTCCAACCTTTACGGGTTTCTACCTTATAATTTCCATCATTATCGGTAATGCTTCCTACGCCTTTCCCTTCATAAAAGACTGACAAATATGGTATGGGTTCATTCGTCAATGAGTCTGTTACAACGCCTTGTATATTTTGGGCTGACACCGAGACGCAGCATCCCAATAACAAAAATAGTAGAAACGACTTAATATATTTTGTCTTCATTCTTTTTACCGCTATTTTTATGAGCCAGCAAAGTTAAGCATTAACTTAAAAGAAAGTTGCTAATATAAGCTAATAATTACAGAAATCTTACATATAGACCAATAAATAGGTGAAATTTAACAACGAAAGAACCATTATGCAGGAAATAAAAAAGGGGTCTTTTCACAAAGCCCCCTTTTTAAGTTTTCAATAGGTATTAGTTTTTTTTTAAGGTAAAAAGATTGTTTTCAGGATAACGATGCAAATATCGAGCCTTTTTTTAAACCAGCCAAATAAAAAACTATGCCATACAACATGTTTTTAGATTTTTCTGTCTTTTTTGGCAGATTATTACTCAAAATGCTCTTTATCGGCCTCATTACATATACAAAGATAGCAAAAGTTTAGACTAAAACAGCATTTTAATGAGTTTTTTCTTTTCCTAAGAAATGTTCATCCACTGTATCGCGATGTTTCAGCACCTTTGCATCGATGAAAAAAACAATCTCTTCGGCGATATTGGTTATATGGTCTCCGGCACGCTCCAGTTTACGGATAACGGCGCCAAGCTCCAGACAAGTCAGAAAGCCATCGGGATGTGTTTCCAGATATTTTGTAAGGACGGCAGGGGCAGCCGCATTGATTTCGTCCAGAAAATTGTCTTTACTGAATACGTTGAGGGCCAATTCCAGATTCTCTTCATTCAATGCGTTCTTGGTCATTTCGAGCATACTGAGCACTTGTCTCAGCATCTCTTCTATACGCAGATTGTGGAGCAGTTCACTATCCAGCACCGTTTCCTCGCTTCTTACCACAAAACGGGCTATGCCTTCGGCAAAATCCCCCAAACGCTCCAAATCACTGTTTATCTTGAACATGGCCAGCACAAAGCGCAGGTCAATGGCTACCGGATTGTATAGAGCGATGGTGTCCTCTACATCACTGTCTATTTTCAACTCGAACGCATTCACCCTTTTCTCACGGACAATGACCTGCTGTGCCTGGTCACGGTTAAAGGTCAGCACAGCCTCTCCTGCCCTGTCCAGCTGATTGTAAACCAATGTCCACATCTCGTTCACTTCCTTCTTCAGTGACACAAGTTCTGATTCTATAAATTTCACCATATTCTTAATTCTTGCTTTGTTTATTATTATTTCTTTCACCGCATATTGCGCAGATTCACACTGATTTTAAGCATGCTTTATCCGAAACGCCCCGTAATATAATTCTGGGTCGCTTCTTTGCCCGGATTCGTAAATATTTTCTTCGTATCATCATATTCCACCATATTACCCATATAGAAAAATGCCGTCTTGTCACTGACACGCGCGGCCTGCTGCATGTTGTGAGTGACAATAACGATGGTATATTCTTTCTTCAGCTCATGAATCAACTCTTCTACCTTGGCTGTAGAGATAGGGTCCAGTGCCGAAGCCGGCTCATCCATGAGCAGGACTGAAGGAGATACGGCCATGGCACGGGCTATGCACAACCGCTGCTGCTGACCACCGGACAAGGCAAATGCCGATTCTTTCAACTTATTCTTCACCTCATCCCACAACGCGGCTCCTTTCAAGGTTTCCTCCACCCGGTGACGGATAAACTCATTATCTTTCACCCCATTTACCCGAAGCCCATAGGCCACATTCTCGAAAATGCTTTTCGGGAACGGGTTGGGACGCTGAAAGACCATTCCTACGCTCTTGCGCAATTCATCCACCTGCACAGACTTGTCGTATATATTTCTCCCGTCAATCAAAATCTCCCCCTCCAGACGAGAGCCGGGAATGAGGTCGTTCATGCGGTTGAACAGACGAAGGAAGGTGGACTTGCCACAACCGGACGGACCTATAAAAGCCACCACCGATTTCTCTTCAATCGTCATGCTGATATCTTTCAGTGCCTGAAAATCACCATAGAAAAAATTTACATGTTTTGCATCTATCTTATTCATATTCTTAATTCGTTTTTACTTTGTTGGAAAAATACCGGCGGAGTGCATTTGCCGACAGGTTTATAATTAAAATAATAAGGATCAGCACCAACGCCGTACCGTATGCCAGAGGAAGCTGCGACTCCATATCCGTCCCGCTGGTAGAAATCACATAAAGGTGATAAGGCAACGCCATGCATTGGTCCAGCATGCTATGTGGAAGGTGTGGCAGGAAGTAAGCGGCACACGTAAACAGGATAGGTGCCGTTTCACCCGACACACGTCCTAAAGCCAGGATCAGTCCGGTAATGATGTTGGGCATCCCCATAGGCAGAATCACATGCCAGATGGTTTGCAACTTGGTCGCGCCTAAAGCCAGACTCCCTTCACGGAAACTGTCGGGGATCGCCTTCAAGGCTTCTTCGGTGGTGCGTATCACCAAAGGTACACAAAGCAATCCCAACGTCAAAGAACCGGCCAAAATACTGTCGCCGAACCCCATGTATTTCACAAACAGTGCCATACCAAACAAGCCGAACACAATGGACGGAATACCGCTCAAGTTATTGGTCATCATCCGGATAAAGCGCACCAGTTTGCCTTTCGGCGCATACTCGTTCATATAAATGCCACTCATCACCCCCACCGGAAAAGCGAACAGCGCACTGCCCACCATCAGATAAAAAGTACCTACAATGGCCGGCCATATACCGCCACCCGTCATGCCGTCACTGGGCGCCGTGGTCAGAAACTCCCAACTGATTACTCCTGCACCTTTATATATAATAAAACCGAGAATGGCAAACAGAATGAGGACAATGCTATAACTCAGCAGTTTGAAAATGCCGAATGCCAGCCATTGCGAACGTCTTTTACGCACCCCTTGCCCGGCAGGAAAAACATCTTGCTTCATATTTTAAATACATTATTTATTTGTTCTTGATGAAATATATTCTACACTAAAATTGATAAGCATCGTGATGAAAAACAACACGACTCCCAGCAGGAACAGGGCTTCATAGTGCGCGCCGCCCGCTGGTGCCTCTCCCAGTTCCGCTGCAATAGTCGCCGGAATGGTACGGAGCGGCTCCAGAATAGTGGTGGGTATCACAGCCGCATTTCCTGTAACCATCAGCACCGCCATCGTCTCGCCTATGGCACGTCCGATGCCCAGGACAACGCCCGAAGTGATTCCCGAAACAGAGAAAGGTATCACCACCTTATATATAGTCTGCCAACGGGTAGCGCCCAATGCCAGACTGGCTTCGCGCATGGCACGCGGACAATTCCGCATCGCATCCTCGCTGACAGTAATGATAGTAGGAAGCGCCATGATCGCCAAAACAATACTTCCGGCCAATCCGGTTTCGCCCACAGGCAGATTAAAAGCTTTCTGAATAAGCGGTACGATAACAATTAATCCGAAAAATCCATAGACCACGGACGGAATACCACTGAGCAATTCAATAACCGGTTTCAGAAAACTACGAGTCCGATGGTCGGCCACCTCGGACATATACACCGCCACCGACAAACCGAAAGGCAGGGCGAACAGAATGGCAAAGAAACTCACCCAAAGCGTACCCGTAATCAAAGGAAGGAATCCGAACTGAGGGGCGGGAGTAGCCGTAGGGAACCATTCCTTTCCGGCAAAAACCTCGTCAAAAGAAATAGACTCGTCTTGCAGCAGGTGTCCCGGAAAATCCTTCTCTATAAACTTGGAGGGAACAAAGGCTATAATACCGGGATCACCGGCAACGATCTCGCCGATGCACCGGGGAGCCTTCTCGTACCCGGCTCCCAACTCTTCCTCCGAGAAATAGGAGGTGATATCCTCCAACCGGAAAACTTTAATCTCCGCGTCCGGCCCTCCCAGCTCTTTCCAGTTGGTAATCTCTTCGTCAAAAACATCTTTTATCTGTGCCGCACTCAGTTCCTGCACCGGATTGGCTTTATTCACCGCCAGCACATATCCCTCTTCTATGACTTTTTTATTAAAAAGTCCCAAAGCTTCCGCAAATAAGAATACGACAATCAGCAAAATAGTAAGGCTCGTCATAAAACCGCTGCAAGTCAATATCCCTTCTACAATCTTTTCCCAAACTCGTTTCATACCATTTTAGTCTTCTGTTTTAATAACTGATGCAAAAAAAGCCTCTTTATATTAAGGTGATATGAAAGAGACTTGAAGTATTTGCTACAATTATATTACAAACTTGTTACAAACAGCCCCCCGGACCTTGTTTCCATTCCACCGTAACAGAATCGTAACACACCAGTAAAACAAATGACACACGAAAACGTTTCTTTTGCATACGAATTAATATAAAAATTTATGAATCAATTAAACGCTCTATTTCTTTTTGTTTTACTGGCTTGTAGTCTGAACGCCAACGCACAACGCATAAAAGGCAGTGACACGGTGCTGCCTGTATCACAGGAAACAGCCGAGATCTTCATGAAAGATGACCCCAACCGGCGGGTAACCGTCACCGGGGGAGGAACCGGAGTGGGAATTTCCGCCCTGATGGACAACACCACAGACATTGCCATGGCTTCCCGCCCCATCAAGTTCAGCGAAAAAATGAAACTGAAAGCCGCCAAGCAGGAAGTGGAGGAAGTCATCATAGCGTATGACGCCCTGGCCGTCATTGTAAACCCGTCCAACCCCGTCAGCCAACTGACACGCCAGCAACTGGAAGCCATATTCCGCGGCAAGATAACCAACTGGAAACAACTGGGAGGACCCGATATGAAAATCATTGTCTATTCCCGCGAGACCTCTTCGGGGACTTACGAATTTTTCAAAGAAAGCGCCCTGAAGAACAAGAACTACATGAGCAGCAGCTTGTCCATGCCCGCCACCGGAGCCGTGATCCAGTCCGTAAGCCAGACTAAAGGCGCTATCGGCTATGTGGGACTGGCCTACTTATCACCCCGGGTGAAAGCCATCGCCGTCTCCTACGACGACGGCAAGCACTATGTACTGCCCAGCCTTGAAAACGGAAAGAAGAAACTTTACCCCGTAGTACGCCCCCTTTATTACTATTACAACGTAGCCAATAAAGAAAAAGTAACCCCCTTCATCGACTACATCCTGTCGCCCCAGGGGCAAAATATTATAAAAAACGGTGGATATATTCCTGTGAAATAAAGGATATCCCAAAAAGAATACGTACTTTTGCAGCAAAAGTGTAAAATAGATATCACAATGACTGAAATGAACGCTACAGAAGCTACAGAGAAGAAAAGTCTGAACTTCATTGAACAGGCAGTTGAAAACGACCTGAAAGAAGGTAAAAACGGAGGAAAAGTACAAACCCGCTTTCCGCCCGAGCCGAACGGCTACCTGCACATCGGTCATGCAAAAGCCATCTGTCTGGATTTCGGGATAGCTGCACGCTATGGTGGCGTATGTAACCTGCGTTTTGACGACACCAACCCGACCAAAGAAGATATGGAATACGTGGAAGCCATCAAGGAGGACATCCAATGGCTCGGATTCCAGTGGGGAAACGAATATTATGCATCCGACTACTTCCAGCAATTATGGGATTTCGCCGTCAATCTGATAAAGGAAGGAAAGGCCTATATAGACGAACAGAACTCCGAACAAATCGCGGCACAAAAAGGCACTCCCACCCAACCCGGAACCGAGAGCCCCTACCGCAACCGTCCCGTCGAAGAAAGCCTGGAACTGTTCAACAAGATGAACAGCGGTGAAATAGAAGAAGGCAAAATGGTGCTCCGTGCCAAAATAGACATGGCAAGCCCCAACATGCACTTCCGCGACCCTATTATTTACCGTGTGGTAAAGACTCCGCATCACCGTACAGGCGAAACCTGGAAAGCATACCCTATGTATGACTTCGCACACGGACAGAGCGACTACTTTGAAGGAGTGACCCACTCACTGTGTACCCTGGAGTTCGTACCCCACCGCCCGCTGTACGACCTGTTCGTGGACTGGGTGAAAGAAGGCAAAGACCTGGACGACAACCGCCCCCATCAGTACGAGTTCAACAAACTGAACCTGAACTACACCTTGATGAGCAAGCGTAACCTGCTGATTCTGGTAAAAGAACATCTGGTGAACGGATGGGACGACCCCCGTATGCCGACTCTCTGTGGTTTCCGCCGTCGCGGCTACTCACCTGAGTCCATCCGCAAGTTTGTAGACAAAATCGGTTATACCACTTACGACGCCCTGAATGACTTCGCCCTGCTGGAAAGCGCTGTCCGCGAAGACTTGAACAGCCGTGCCACCCGTGTATCGGCAGTCATCAATCCGGTGAAGCTGATCATTACCAACTATCCCGAAGGACAGGTGGAAGAAATGGAAGCCATCAACAACCCGGAAGATCCATCGGCAGGCACACACACCATCGAATTCAGCCGCGAACTGTGGATAGAACGCGACGACTTCATGGAAGACGCCCCGAAGAAATACTTCCGTATGACTCCGGGACAGGAAGTGCGCCTGAAAAGCGGATACATCGTGAAATGCACCGGCTGCAAGAAAGACGACAACGGCAACGTGGTGGAAGTATATTGCGAATACGACCCCGACAGCAAAACAGGCATGCCGGGCAGCAACCGCAAAATCAAAGGTACCATCCACTGGGTAAGCTGCGCACACTGTCTGCCCGCCGAAGTACGTCTGTACGACCGCCTGTGGAAAGTGGAGAACCCGCGTGACGAGATGGCCGCCATCCGCGAAGCAAAGAACTGCGACGCACTGGAAGCCATGAAAGAAATGATCAACCCCGACTCGTTGAATATATTAACCAACTGCTATGTGGAGAAATATCTGGCCGATGCCAAACCGCTGGATTATTTGCAGTTCCAACGCATCGGTTATTTCAATGTAGACAAAGACTCCACACCGGAACATCTGGTGTTCAACCGCACCGTGTCTTTGAAAGACACCTGGAGCAAAATCAATAAATAATAAAGACAAGCTTATGAACTACGACATGTCTTCTTTTTTTGAAGACCCGGAATTTAAAGAAGCATTGGCAAGATACGAGGGTATGGTGGAAAACCATACCCCCGCTTATTTTGAAGCTGATGAATTAATCGATATCGCCGAATACTACACTTTAACAGGAAGGCATAAAGATGCAGACCAGGCCATAGAACTCACCCTCCGGTTACATCCCGAAAACACGGACGCCTTGATTTTCCGGATACGCTCCCTGATGCTGCAAGGGAGAAAGGAAGAAGCCCAAACGGTAGCGCAACTCATCAGCAACAGCACCGACCGTGAATGCAGGTTCCTGCAGGCCGAAATGCTGATATCGGAAAACCGCATAGAAGAAGCCGATGAGATATTCAAACAAGTGGCCATAGACGAAGACTACGACCTGGACACGCTGCTGGACATCCTTCTGGAGTACATCAGAGCCCATCAGGAAACATATACCGAACAGTGGATCGACTGCCTGCATGCCCATTTCGACATGCAAACCCTGCCGAAGACCAACCAACGCCTCCTCGATATACTGTGCGATTATTACAGCATGTCCAGAAGACCGGACTTGGCCATCCCCTACCTGCACATGGCCCTGGACAAACATCCCTATTCCATCCGATATTGGAACATGCTGGGAAGGTGCCATCTGCGACAAGACCAGTACGAAGAGACGCATGAAGCGTTTGATTTCTCATTAGCCATCGATGATGAGAATGAAGAAACATTGACCTTGAAAGGAATGGCTTACCAACAGGCCATGCAGCTGGAGAAAGCCTGCGAGTGTTATATCCGTCTGGCCAATGTGAGCGAAAACAAGACGAGAGCCTATCTGGCACTGGCACAACTCTATATAGAGATGCGGGAGCATGCTTCGGCCATCAGCTATATAGAAAAGCTGATAAACCAGAAATCGGGGCTGAGCAAGTATGAACGGGCCGAATTACATTCCGACACCGCCCTCTGTCATGCCTATCTGGGCCATACCGAGGAAGGATACAAACAGATAGAACAAGCATTGAAAATGGAAGAAAATGATCCCGATATGCACATCGTTGCCGGACGTTTCTTTGTGATAGTAGCCCAAAAAAGCGAAGACAGCGAAGAAAAAGAAAAAAACCTCCGCAATGCGGAAGAACAATTCGCACACGCATTGGAATTGACTCCGAAGGAGGAGCAATCCGACGCGCTCTTCAGAATCGGCTCTGTATACTTCGACGAACATAATTATGAATATGCCAACCAATACTTCGAACAAATAAACAAAGAGTTTCCGGAAGACGCCAATGACACTTATCTTCTTCTGGCATACGGCTATTACCAGCTGCAAAAATCCGTTCCGTTCATGCACTATCTGGCTAAAATCAACAAAGAAGTTCCGGATGTGTACGCCACCATGGGAACCGATGACAGCGAACTGACGACCGACGACTGCTTCAATGAGGCGTTGCGTGCCATCAAGGAAGATATCAGCAAAGGCAATATCAATTTAAACAAATATTTATAGTTATTCTATGGAATCAGTTGCATTTATCCAGTGGTGTCTGGACCACTTGAATTATTGGACAATTACGTTATTAATGGCCATCGAAAGCTCTTTTATCCCTTTCCCCTCGGAAGTGGTGGTGCCGCCCGCCGCTTATAAGGCAGCCGGCGGAAACAGTGACCTGAATGTATTTCTAGTAGTTATATTTGCGACCATCGGAGCCAATATCGGAGCCATCATCAATTATTATATAGCCTATTTCGTAGGCCGTCCGCTGGTTTATAAATTCGCGAACAGCCGTTTCGGGCACATGTGTCTGATTGATGAAGCCAAGGTTCAGAACGCAGAGCATTATTTCGACAAGCACGGAGCACTCTCCACTTTTATCGGACGTCTTATTCCCGCCGTCCGCCAGCTTATCTCCATCCCTGCCGGTCTGGCCAAGATGAAACTATCCACCTTCCTGCTGTACACAACGTTGGGAGCAGGCATCTGGAATACCATCCTGGCAGCCATCGGTTATTATCTGCAATCAGTGATACCCGAAGAGCAGTTATTGAGCACCGTCACCGAATACAGTCACGAGTTAGGATATTGCTTCATAGCTATCGGCGTTTTAGTGGTAGGATTCCTGATTTACAAAGGGAGAAAATAAAAGAGAATGAACTTTTTTCCATTTAAATTTGTTATCATTACAGTATCGAACTAAATAACAATAAAATTATGGCAAAAACAGCATTTAAAGGGACACCGGTAACATTGGCCGGAGAATTTGTGAAAGCAGGAACTCCAGCTCCGGAATTTACATTGGTAAAAGGGGACTTGGGCAATTATACATTAAAAGACGGAAAAGGCAAGTATTTGATTCTGAACATCTTCCCAAGCTTGGATACCGGTGTATGCGCCACTTCTGTACGTAAGTTCAATCAGTTGGCAGCAAACCAGCCCGGCACGGTGGTATTGGCTATCTCTAAAGACCTGCCATTCGCCCAAGGGCGCTTCTGCACTACAGAAGGTATCACGAACGTTATTCCTTTGTCTGATTATCGCTATACTTCCGATTTCGCTGAAAAATATGGTGTTCTGATGACCGATGGTCCTTTGGCCGGATTATTGGCACGCTCGGTAGTAGTGGTTGATCCGGAAGGAAAAGTGATTTATACCGAACTGGTTCCGGAAATAACCCAAGAACCAAATTATGAAGCTGCACTGAAAGCGGTAAAATAAAAAGTTCCCGAAGAAATAAAGAAAATGGCAGAAGGTTTTGGCAATCTGCCTGTGTAGATCTTAGCAGTTTCCGGCATAACTTCTTGCAGTTATGCCGGAAACTTTTATAGGTTATGCCTTGAAAGATCTATCATGTTGCATGGGAAAGATTTATAATCTTACACCCGGAAGATCTATAATCTTGCATCCTCATCCTTTAAGACAAGTACCATTGGTACATTCTGTGCACCCCTTCCTCTATATCAATCTTATGATGCCAGCCCAGCCGGTGCAATTTGCTTACATCCGTCAGCTTACGCATAGTACCGTCCGGTTTCGTAGCGTCAAAAGTCAGTTTACCTTGATAGCCCACTTCCTTGACAATCTTGTCCGCCAGTTGGGCAATGGTCACTTCTTTTCCCGTACCGATGTTGATGTGACAGTTGCGGATATCCTTGGAGCCGGCAGCGTATGTATCCTTAAAGTCCACATGCTCCATGATATAGACACTGGCATCCGCCATCTCCTCACTCCATAAAAACTCACGCAAGGGCTTGCCTGTCCCCCACAAAGTCACTTCCTGGCCGGTAATACCATATTTTTTCAGTATGGCAAGAATCTCCTCATCCGCATGCGAACCATCTATTCCCTCTACGGGACGAAGATTCATATCTTTACGCACCGCATCCCAGTCCCCTTCGTTCAGGCATTTCCCCAAATGAATCTTACGAATCATGGCTGGTAACACATGGCTGTTCTCCAAATGGAAATTATCATTGGGACCGTAAAGGTTCGTAGGCATCACGGCTATGTAATTGGTTCCATATTGCAGGTTAAAGCTTTCGCACATCTTCAATCCGGCAATCTTCGCAATAGCGTATGGTTCGTTGGTATATTCCAGGGGAGAAGTCAGCAGCACATCCTCCTTCATGGGTTGTCCGGCATCACGAGGATAAATGCAAGTGCTTCCCAAAAACAGGAGTTTCTTTACATTATGGCGGAAACTCTCTCCTATCACATTCTGCTGAATCTGCAGATTCTGATAAATAAAATCGGCACGGTAAAGACTGTTCGCCATGATGCCGCCCACATGCGCCGCCGCCAGAATGACATATTGGGGCTGCTCTTCATCAAAGAACTTCCTCACAGCCTGCCCGTCCAGCAAATCCAGTTCTTTATGTGAACGGCCCACCAGGTTGGTATATCCTTTTTGCAGCAAATTATTCCATATAGCAGACCCCACCAGTCCGTGGTGACCTGCTACATATATCTTGGCTGTTTTCTCCATTACTCCGCTATTTGAGCCTTTAAATACAGTTTCTTCACGAACTTCATATCATGCTTCACCATGATTTTCACCAGTTCGGGGAAAGAAGTCTTACGGGGATTCCAACCCAGCAATGTTTTGGCTTTCGTAGGATCACCCAACAACTGCTCCACTTCGGCGGGACGGAAATACTTAGGATCAACGGCAACCAGTTCCCTGCCTGTCGCCACATCGACACCTCTTTCGTCCACCCCTTTGCCTTCCCAGCGCAATTCAATGCCCACTTCCTTGAAAGCCAGGGTACAGAACTCGCGCACCGTATGGTACTCGCCGGTCGCAATAACAAAATCCTCGGGAGTATCATGCTGAAGAATCATCCACATACACTCCACATAATCCTTGGCATAGCCCCAGTCGCGCAAGGAATCCAGATTTCCCAGATATAGCTTGTCCTGATATCCCTGGGCTATACGTGCGGCGGCCAGCGTAATCTTGCGTGTCACAAAGTTCTCACCGCGGCGCTCGCTCTCATGGTTGAACAGGATGCCGTTCACGGCGAACATACCGTAACTTTCACGATAGTTCTTGGTAATCCAGAAGCCATACTGCTTGGCCACCCCATACGGAGAACGGGGATAGAAGGGAGTCGTTTCCTTTTGAGGCACTTCCTGCACCAGTCCGAACAATTCGGAAGTCGATGCCTGATAAATCTTGGTCTTCTTTTCCAGCCCCAGGATACGGACCGCTTCCAACATACGCAGTGTACCTACCGCATCCGCTTCCGCAGTGTACTCGGGCACATCGAAACTCACTTTCACATGGCTCTGTGCAGCCAGATTATAGATTTCATCGGGCTGTACAGCCTGAATGATACGTATCAGCGAACTACTGTCGGTCATATCCCCCCAATGCAGATTCACCAGACGGGTCTTTTGCATATCACGAACCCACTCGTCCAGATAAAGATGTTCGATACGGCCGGTATTGAATGAAGAAGAACGGCGCAAAATACCGTGAACCTCATATCCCTTTTCAATCAAAAACTCTGCCAGGAATGAACCGTCCTGACCTGTAATACCTGAAATTAAAGCAACTTTTTTCATTTCATCTATTATAAATGGCCCTATGTAAGCCCTCTAAGTTATTTCATATCACATATCCGTCTCCCGCTATCCGCCTTCCGGTATGACAAAGGACGAAAAAAATCACTCCGCCGAGAATTCTTTGATACGCTGCTCCTCGCTCAACCGGCAGATCAGCAATGTGTCATTCTTCTCGGCAACGATATATCCGTCCAGTCCCTGCACCACCACTCTCTTTTCCTGCGTAGTGTGAATCACACAGTTACGGGTTTCATACAACTTTATATTCTCACCTATCTGCGTATTATTATGGGCATCCTTCGGCAAATTCTCGTGCAACGACCCCCAAGTTCCCAGATCACTCCATCCAAAGCTGGCAGGAAGGACAAAAATCTCATCCGCCTTTTCCATAATGGCATAATCCACCGAAATGTTCTCGCACAACGGAAAATTCTGGTTAATCAGCTCCTGCTCCTTGTCCGTATAATAATAAGGAAGCAAGCGCTCGAACACTTTCGAAATGGCAGGCTGGTATACGCGCAGAGCGTTCACCACCGTATTTACATTCCATACAAAGATACCGGCATTCCAGAAAAAATTATTTTTTTGAATATAGCGCCGGGCTGTTTCCAGATCAGGTTTCTCTTTAAAAGAATACACCCGGAATACTTCCTTATTGGCGGTAGAAGGCACACTCAAGTCAGCTTCAATGTAACCGTAACCCGTTTCAGGACGGGTGGGCTTCATGCCCAGTGTAAGGATTGCATCCGAATCGGCCGTAAATTTCATCGCCGAATTGATCACCCGCTGGAACTCCGCAATATTCATCACAATGTGGTCACTGGGAGTCACCACCATATTGGCTTTAGGATTACGCGCCTTTATTTTCCAGCTGACGTATGCTATGCAAGGAGCCGTGTTGCGACGGCAAGGCTCACGCAAGATATGATCATCAGCAATATCGGGCAACTGCTCCTTCACAGTGTCCGCATATTTCTCTGATGTCACCACCCAAATATTTTCCGGGGGGCAGATGCCCTGGAAACGGTCGGCCGTAAGCTGGATCAATGTACGGCCACAACCCAGTACATCAATAAATTGCTTTGGATAATCAGGAGTGCTCATCGGCCAGAAACGGCTTCCAACCCCTCCGGCCATTATAACAAGGTGATTATTCTTGATATTCATATAATTCATTTTTTACGTTGTATGACCGCAAAGATAAGTATTATTTTTTAAAAAAAGTATTGCGTTTTGATTTATATGTCCTATATTTGCATACGACTAACATTTTTTTTGTCATGAAACAACCGACAACTGAAAACTCTGATATAATTAAACTAGTAGCAATATTAGGTGATTTTGCCTTATTGAACCTTTCTATGATACTTGTGTTTTTTATTCTGAATGGAATAGATTCACAGGCCATCGCTCATATTTCATTGAAAACCTACCTGTTGACTTCCAATTTGTGCTACATTCCATGCATCTCCATCTTTGGAGTCATACTGCACAACCGCATCGTGCGTCCGGAACAGATTGTAGGCCGCCTGTTGGGAACGATCAGCCTGCATGTGGTCATCTTTCTCACGGTGCTGGCCATTATAAAAGTAGATAACTTCTCACGCATCTATCTGCTTTCGTTCTACCTGTCTTTCATCCCATTGACCATAGGATGGAGGCTGACACTGCGTTTCATTGTAAAAATGTACCGCCGCAACGGCAGAAACCTGCACACCACCGTGCTGATAGGCGATGGAGACAACATGGTAGAGCTATACCATACGTTGAACGACTTGACATACGGATACAGGGTCCTAGGCATTTTTTATGATGAGGAGAACTCTAACTATCCCGATGGGATACCCTTTAAAGGCCCTGTAAGCCAAGTGTTTGAATGGTTATCACAGAACACGGTGCACGAGTTGTACTGCGGCTTGCCATCCAGCAGAAAGGATGATATTCTGGCCATCATGAACTATTGTGAGAACAATCTGATCCGCTTCTATAGCGTACCTCACGTACGTAATTACATAAAGCGTCAGCTGCAACTGGAATTATTGGGTGAAGTTCCTGTATTATCCATCCGTACCGAACCGTTGCAGAACCCGGTAAACAGACTGGCAAAACGGTTATTTGATTTGACATTTTCCTCTCTGTTTTTACTTACAATTTTTCCATTTATGTACTTGATTGTAGGTCTTATTATTAAAATAACCTCACCTGGTCCCATTTTCTTCAAACAGGAGAGAAACGGGGAAAACGGGAAAATATTTAAATGCTATAAGTTCCGTTCCATGAAAGTGAATGCATTGTCCGATTCGTTGCAGGCTACCAAGAATGATCCCCGCAAGACCCGGTTCGGCAACTTCCTGCGTAAAAGCAATCTGGACGAACTGCCGCAATTCATTAATGTATTCAAAGGAGAAATGTCCATTGTAGGCCCCAGACCCCACATGCTGAAGCATACAGAGGAATATTCCCAACTGATTAACAAATACATGATGCGCCACCTTGTCAAACCCGGAATCACCGGATGGGCGCAAGTCACCGGCTATCGCGGAGAGACCAAAGAACTCTCCCAAATGGAAGGCAGAGTGAGAAGAGACCTGTGGTATATTGAGAACTGGACTTTCCTGCTCGACATCCGCATCATGATAAAAACAGTAACCAATATGTTCCGTGGCGAGAAAAACGCTTATTAATCCAACCGCAGGGACATCTAAAAAAGAAAAAGATATGAAAGGTATTGTATTAGCCGGAGGCTCGGGCACGCGCCTCTACCCTATTACCAAAGGAGTATCCAAACAGCTGCTGCCTGTCTTCGACAAACCCATGATTTATTATCCTATATCGGTACTTATGCTGGCCGGCATACGGGAAATACTCATTATCTCAACCCCATACGACTTACCGAGTTTCAAAAGACTGTTAGGAGACGGAAGCGATTTCGGAGTACGCTTTGAATACGCGGAACAGCCTTCGCCCGACGGACTGGCACAAGCTTTCATCATCGGCGAGAAATTCATCGGAAATGATTCCGTCTGCCTTGTACTGGGCGATAACATATTCCACGGCAACGGCCTGTCCGCCATGCTGAAAGAATCCGTACGCGCTGCCGAAGAAGACAAGAAAGCAACGGTATTCGGCTATTGGGTCAGTGATCCCGAAAGATATGGTGTGGCGGAATTCGACAAGGATGGCAACTGCCTCTCTATTGAAGAAAAGCCCGCACAACCTAAGTCCAACTATGCCGTGGTGGGACTCTATTTCTACCCTAACAAGGTGGTGGAAGTAGCCAAGAATATCAAGCCTTCGGCACGGGGGGAACTGGAAATCACCACCGTGAACCAGCAATTCCTTCAGGACAAGGAACTGAAAGTACAAACATTGGGCAGAGGCTTTGCATGGCTGGATACCGGTACTCACGACTCGCTGGCCGAAGCAAGTACCTACATCGAAGTCATTGAAAAGCGTCAGGGGCTGAAAGTGGCGTGCCTTGAGGGCATAGCCCTGAGAAAAGGCTGGATTACCCCGGAAAAGATGCGTGAACTGGCACAGCCGATGCTTAAAAATCAATACGGACAATATTTACTGAAAGTTATAAAAGAACTGGGATTAGAATAATGGAAGTTATAAAAACAGCAATAGACGGGGTTTTCATTTTGGAACCCCGTATTTTTAATGATGCAAGAGGGTATTTCTTTGAAAGCTTCTCGGGACGTGAATTTGAAGAAAAAGTATGCAGGACTACATTTGTACAGGATAATGAGAGTTTCTCTACTTACGGTGTATTACGCGGCCTGCATTTCCAGAAACCTCCTTTCACTCAAAGCAAGCTGGTGCGTGTAATCAAGGGAGCGGTACTGGATGTGGCTGTAGATATCCGGAAAGGTTCTCCTACTTTCGGAAAGCATGTGGCCGTAGAATTGACCGGAGAGAATCACCGGCAGTTTTTTATCCCCCGCGGATTCGCCCACGGCTTTGCTGTATTAAGCGATGAAGTGTTGTTCCAATACAAATGTGATCATTATTACGCTCCGCAAAGCGAAGGTGGAATCGCATGGGACGACCCTGACCTAGGCATAGACTGGCGACTTCCGGCCGACAAGGTTATCTTGTCCGACAAGGACAAGATACATCCGAGACTGAAAGACTATCAAACGGATTTCGACTTTAATCAAAGTTTATATTCATATTAAAGGCAATTTTGATTCTGCGTTTGCCTGGTTTTCGTCAGTGAAATTAAAGAAGCCGAAAACTGCACACCGGACTATCGTAAGATTCAAGACAACATGTCCGAAGATTGAATCTATAAAAACAGGGTGCACCTCCTATGAGAAATGCACCCTGTTTTTATAGGTCAATATCTTTATATCACTTCTTCTCCATCCCCTCCTGAGGAGCATTAAGCCCCTCCTTCAGATTTTCAAAGAATTCACGTCCGAACAAAATCCATGCAGAAGCACCCGCCACTGCCAGGAAAATAAATCCGACAAGAATCACCTTCTTGCTGGTGCCCGAAGGCAGCAACGGCACACTGGCAGGTTCCACAACGGCAAATACCGGTTTGGCCTCCTGTACTTTAGCCCGTGCCACCTGCAATTGGGTAGCCACCTGGCTATACACCTGATATGCCAGATTCATATCGTTCTGCAAGCGTTCCCTCTCCGTCAAAGCGCTTTGAAGGACAACCCCCTTGTTGGCATCCATATAATTGGCATAATTCTGCTGGGCTGCATAATACTCCTGCTGGCGCTCCTTGTACAATTGTTCCAGATATGCACAATCCTGCTGGGCTTTAGATACCCTGTAGGCTGTGATATACTCTTGAAGCTTCACCACTACCGTGTCTGTAATGGCGGCCGTAACCATCGGGTCCTGCAAAGTCACCGTCACTGTTGTGATACCGGTTTTCTTGTCCACATCGGCAGTAATCGCCTTACGCATGGCCTCCACTTTTTTCGCCTGGTCTTCTGTCAGATGGAAAGGGTCCAGCTTATTCCCGTCTTCCTCTTCCTTTTCGGAGAAAAGAGATTTCACTCCACCTATAGCTGCCCCGGGCAATCCCATGACAGCCCCCCACCACGGAGCTTTCTGTTCGTCGAGATAAGCTACAAAAGTAGTGTCTACCTCACCATCCAATGTGGTGACATGTGCGTTGAACAGTTCCAGGATAAAAGGAGTAGATGCTACGATATCCGGAAAAAGAGACACGTTCAAAGCATCCGCCTCACTGCCCAGATTCATGCCGCCAATGCCCAGCATGGCAGCCATTCCCGACAAACTCCCCCCTCCGCTTTTGCCGGATTCGGGAGACAATGTCACTTCTACTGTATATTGTTTGGGAATACTCAGAGCGATAATCACCCCTACAACGGCGCCTATTCCGGCAGCCTTCAGCAACACCTTGCGGGCAGCCCATAACTTACGGACATACTCCATCAAATCAATTTCCAACTCCTCGTCTTCCCGTGGTCTTTCCGCGTTATTCGTATAATTCTTATCTTCCGCCATAGTGTTTCTATTTTAAAATATTAGCAATAGATGCAATCATAGTCGCCAATGACGCACTGGTGGTTGCTATGGACAAGGTGTTCTGCAAAGACCAGTTGCTCTTTTCCTTCACCGGAACAATCACCTCGCACCCCGGCTGGATCAGCTCACGGCTGCCCTTCTTGGCCCTCTTCACCTGACCGTTCATATATACGATATACGCTTTGCTCTTCTTCGCACGGAAACCGTAACCTCCGGCCTGCTCGATATAATATTTCAGCGTCTTGCCATCCTCAAATGAAACGGTGTTGGGATACATCACAGCCCCACTGATACGTACCGTGTTGTTGTATTCGGGAATTTCAATCACATCCCCCTCACGCAATACGATATCCGCACTGGAGCCGGGTTTAAGCATCGCTCTTTCCAAATCGATACCCACATAATAAATATCTCCCAAATCCAGCCGGTTGACATCAATAGAGTCCTTTCCAGTCTTGGCCATATCCAGAACCGTTTCCATACGTTTGCGTTCATCATCATTGATGCGACGGCTTAAACGGGCCCCCTTGATATAAGCAAACGGAGTCACTCCACCTGCCTTCTTGATCAAATCGGAAAGACGTTCGCTCTTCTCTGTCAGCGCATAATCGCCTTCATATAAAATTTCACCGGACACCCTCACGTTCACTTGTTCCTGATAAGCAGGACTCTTACGCACATACACCTGATCGTATGGTTGCAGCACAAAGCCCGGTTCTCCGTCTATCACAAAACCGTCTTTCAGAGAGAATGAGTACATTTGTCCTATGGTGGAAACCGCTTCCGTGCCTTTGCTATCCTTGATGCGGCGGGAAACATCCACACGGACGGTAGAAGCTGATTCCTTTAACCCGCCAGCCTGGATTATAATATCCTCCAAAGTCGTATTGTCGGCAAAAGTGAACTCACCCGGACGGGCAACCTCACCATACACCATGATGCTTCCCACATCCTCCAAGTCATGAATACTGGGGATATAGAGCACATCATTACGCTGCAAAGGCACATCGGGCGCAGTGCCGTTCATAATACCTTTTATATCTATCTGAATCACTTCTTTCTTCAAGTCCTCGCGTTCGCGATGCAATACCGCACGCCCTGTGAAAGCGTCACCCATAAGGCCTTCCGCCTTTTCCACCAATTGGCGGACTGTGTTCAAGGCCCCTCCGAACTGGTACACACCCGGACGATAGACAGCCCCCTTGATTTCAAGCTTGTTCTCAAAACGGTCCAGAATGGCCTCAGCAGTCAACACATCCCCATCTTTTACTTGAAATACGGAATAATCAATATCATCAATCGTATAGATCTGATACTCCTTTCCGTTCTGACGAACCATGCGGAGAGAACGGGTATAGGCATCCCCCGAGAATCCACCGGCATACTTCAACAGTGTGGCGACACTTTCGTTGTTTTTCATCTCGTATTTCATGGGGCGTTTCACATTCCCTTCTATGCCGACCAACGCCTCGTATGGAGGAACAATGATCACATCGCCTTCCTGCAGGCGGATGTCGTCATTGATTTTACCTTTCATAATAAAATCGTACACATCTACGGTAGCGATCTTCTGTCCTCCGCGCACCACTTGTATATTACGCAAACTACCGATATCGCTCACGCCACCGGCACGATAGAGCGCATGAAACACGGTGGAGAAAGAAGACAAAGCGTATGTTCCCGGCTGGAACACTTCCCCCATCACATTTACCTGGATAGTCCGGCTGTTTCCCAAAGTAACCTTGATTTGTGAGGACGGGTTCTGTTCATTATCAAGCCCTGCATAAATCTTATTCAGTTCTTTGCGCAAATATTGATTGGCTTCGGCAATAGTCATGCCGTTCAGATAAATTAATCCCAAATCGGGGATCGTGATAGATCCGTCCGGAGAGATATTATCCCGGATGGTAGCCTGGTTTGTACCCCATATATCAATGATTACCTCATCGCCCGGGCCCAGACGATAATTTGGAGGGGTAGCCAGATTCACACTCGGCTCGAATGTCAGGTTTCTGGTTTCAAAAATGTCCCGTCCATATACCTTATCTTTCTGCATGTATCCCTTTCCGCGGGAATATGGATTGACAGAAGTACTATCCAGCGGACTTCTGTCAGCTATCACCTCGGCAGGCTGACGTTGGTCAAAACTAAAATTCTCATTTACATAAATATCTTCCGGTGACTTCTCACGCATACGATTCCGGTTTGGCATCGCTGCATTCCCCTCTCTCTCAGCAGACCCATTTTGCTGTTCATAAAGCTTCTTCACACGCTTAGCCTGTTCTTGTGTCACTCCCCTACGGGCTAACTCTGTAGCAATCTGACGTTGGTCTTTCCCCTGTTGCATGCCCGTCTTCACATATTCCAACACCTGTTGGTCACTCATGGACTGCTGTGCAAGCACAGAACCCGAGAGGGCAAAAACTAAGACCAGTACGGATAATAGTCTTTTTATCATATAAATTCAATAAACTTAGTAATTTAGCAGCCGCAAAGGTAGATATTATTTTCGATATAGGCGAGTTTTATTTCATAAAATATCCCTCTAATAAATGTAAAAACGGCTGCCACCTGCCGGTGTACAGCCGTTTGTCCTTTGATAATCCGTGGACAGGATTCATTCAGAAGTCATTACCTTCCCCTCTTTCTTTAGGAAAAGATTCAAGGGAATAAAACTTGCACAATGCCAGTTCGGACGGATCAGCAATACATATTTACAATAGCTTCGTACAGTTCCTGCTTGCCGCTTACCTGCTTGGGCTCACCATTTTGTTTAGCATAAGCCACTACTTCTTCCAGTGTCAGCTTGCCTTCTTCAAATTCCTTGCCTTTGCCACTGTCGAATGAAGCATAGCGGTCTGACAACATCTTGCAGTATGGAGATTCATTAAGCAGAGCAGCAGCACTTTCCAATGCACGCGCCATAGCGTCCATACCTGCAATATGGGCGATAAAAATATCTTCCAGATCAGTAGAGTTACGACGTGTCTTGGCATCAAAGTTGGTACCGCCATTGCCCAAACCGCCGTTGCGGATAATCTGCATCATGGCCTGGGTCAGTTCGTAATTGTCGATAGGGAACTGGTCTGTATCCCATCCGTTCTGATAATCGCCACGATTGGCGTCAATAGATCCCAACATACCGTTATCTACCGCAACGGCCAGTTCATGTTCAAATGTATGACCAGCCAAAGTAGCATGATTCACCTCAATGTTCACTTTGAAATCCTTGTCCAGACCGTGGGCTTTCAAGAAGCCTACCACTGTTTCGGTATCCACATCATATTGATGCTTAGTCGGCTCCATCGGTTTGGGTTCAATCAGGAAAGTGCCTGTAAATCCTTTGCTCCGGGCATAATCGCGGGCAATGGTCAACATCTGAGCCAAGTGTTCTTTCTCACGCTTCTGATCCGTATTCAACAAAGACATATACCCTTCACGTCCGCCCCAGAACACGTAATTGGAACCACCCAGTTCGATGGTAGCGTCAATAGCGTTCTTTATCTGGACTGCAGCACGGGCAACCACATCAAATTCGGGATTTGTAGCAGCACCGTTCATATAGCGCGCATGACCGAAAACATTTGCCGTACCCCATAACAATTTGATTCCGGTTTCAGCCTGCTTCTGTTTGGCATAAGCAACTATCTCTTTCAGATTCGCTTCATATTCCTCTATTGTATCGGCTTCCTCGCACAAGTCCACATCATGGAAACAATAATATTCGATTCCCATCTTCTGCATGAATTCAAAACCGGCATCCATCTTATTCTTGGCAGCCTGCACCTTATCGGCATCACCGTTCCAAGGGAATTTCTTTGTTCCACCACCAAACTGGTCACCGCCTTCGGCGCACAAGGTATGCCACCATGCCATAGCAAACTTCAACCAGTCTTTCATCTTCTTTCCGTTAATTACTTTTTCAGCATCATAGTAACGGAACGCCATCGGGTTCTTACTTTCCTTACCTTCAAATTTAATTTTTCCTATACCGGGAAAATACTCTTTTGTAGCCATAATTTTTTACTTGTTTTAATAACTTGTTCTAATTTATCTAATATCTATTTTATTCTACACGCAAGCGATAACCTTTCCTCTATCCGGAGCCCCTTAAAAGGCGGCCATCGCCTTCTCCAGGTTGGACTTCCAGCGGGCATACGCATCATCATAAGCAGTGCGCTGTGCCACATCAGGCTCTATCACTTCCAGTTTTTCCAATGTGGCAAACGCCTCATTGTTATCTTTATAAACACCCGCACCTATGCCGGCACCCTTGGCGGCGCCCACCGATCCGTCCGTGTCATACAGTTCGATCACAGCTCCTGTCACCCCCGCCAATGTCTCGCGGAAGATAGGACTGAGGAACATATTGGCATGTCCGGCATGAATCTTCTGCACAGGAATACCCATCCGCTCCATGATATCAATGCCATATTTAAACGAGAACACGATTCCTTCCTGTGCGGCACGAACAATATGCTGCTTTCCATGCAGGTTAAAATTAACTCCACAGATAGAGCACCCCGTCTCTTTGTTTTCCAGCATACGCTCCGCTCCGTTACCAAAAGGAAGAATGCTTACTCCGGCACTGCCGATAGGGGCCTGTGCCGCCAGCCTGTTCATATCACTGTAAGAAATACCTTCGGGAGCCACATTACGTTTCACCCACGAATTCAAGATGCCGGTGCCATTGATACACAGCAGTACTCCCAGACGGGTCTGCTCTGCGGTATGATTTACATGAGCGAATGTATTCACCCGTGATTTCGGATCATAATTCACCTCACCGTTCACACCATATACCACCCCCGACGTTCCTGCCGTAGAAGCGATCTCTCCCGGATTGAACACATTGAGCGACAAAGCATTATTAGGCTGATCTCCGGCACGATAGGTTACAGGAATTCCTTCTTTCAGGCCTAATTCTTTGGCAGCCCATGCATTTACACGTCCCTGCTCGCCAAAAGTCGGTTTGATATCAGCTATCAGCGAACGGTCGAATCCATAATAATCCATCAAGAAGCCTGCGACATCATTTGCCTGGAAATCCCAGAACATTCCTTCGGACAAGCCGGACACTGTGGTACAAATATTCCCGGTCAGTTTCATAGCGATATAATCGCCGGGCAGCATTATTTTATAAATACGTTCGTACACAGCAGGCTCATTCTCTTTAATCCATGCCAGTTTGGAAGCGGTAAAATTCCCCGGAGAGTTCAGCAGATGAGATAGACACTGTGTCTCTCCCAATGCTTCAAACGCTTTCTGACCGTATGGAACCGCCCGTGAGTCACACCATATAATAGCCGGACGTAACACGTTCTGCTCCTTATCCACACAAACCAGCCCGTGCATCTGATAAGAGATACCGATTGCGGCAATTCCATCCGGACCGACCCCACTCCCGGCCATGACAGCCTGAGTTGACAATTTCAGATTTTCCCACCAATTTTGCGGATCCTGCTCAGCCCATCCGGGGCGTGCAGCCATAATAGCAGCCTCTGTTTTAGGGAAGAATGCAGAAGAAACACATTTTCCGGTCTCTGCATTTACCAAACTCGCTTTTACGGACGAACTGCCGATATCATAACCTAATAGGTACATTTGAATTGAAAATTAAGAATTAAAAAATAATAGTCTCTGTCCCGATGCCTATATCAGCATTATCATTTCAAGGAAAGACCGGTGAAGAATCCAAAAGCATTTACAGACTCTCCCGCAACGTCCGGAATGACAAGGCGGAATAATTTTACAGCAATCACAACAAGGCTAAAGTTATCTGTCTGTTATCACTTCGTTCCCGACTTATTATAGATGGAGCGGTCGAACTTGTAGAAGCGCGCCGCCCTGTGGCACACACCCACCTGCCTTTCCTCCAAAGGAACGACGTATGGCATCAATGCTATCTTCTTATGGAAATTCCTTACGTCAAACACCTTATCATAAATCAACTGATAAACTGTCCGCAACTGGGCTGCCGTAAACTTCCGGGGAAGCAAGTCGAACATTACGGCAGGAGCGTACTCTACATAATGACGTATATGCACCAATGCATCCTGCAAAATCTGAAAATGGTCGAATGCCAGGCTTTTCACCTCAGCTACAGGCGTCCAGCATGCATCGTATTTATCAGAGAGCTGTTCGAACCGTTTATCAATCTTCACCAGTGTCAGATAAGCGATAGTCACAATGCGGTCTATCTTCTTCTCGTCCAAACGATGAAAGCGTTCCAGCCACAACACATCCTTGGGGTTACGGGTACGGTCTTTCGAACCATACGCCTTAAACTGGGTCAGCTTCACATTTTTCAGTCCGGTCAGTTCGTTCAATACCCGTTTGGCCGCCTCGTCCAAGTCCTCATCATCATAGATAAGGCTACCCGGCAACTTCATATTATTATATCCGTCCTCGGACTGTTTTCCCACCTGTCTCACCAACAGGACACGGAACTGCTCTCCATCAAAACCAATCAGCACACAGTCCACAGATACATGTAAATTAATCGTCTGGTTTATTTCCGACATAACAGTATGGCTTTTATCATTTCCGGCAGCAAAGATAAACACTATTTTTTGAATTATAGAAAACAAAATATACTTTTTTATTATGTTCTAAAACATTATTTTTCAATATAATAAATATCTTCCATTATACAATATGACACCTTACACTTATCATATATACTACAATATATACTATAAGAAACCTTTTCCGTCTTCTTTTTTTCCTTTCCCCAAAGGACTTTTATTCCATTCAGTCCCTCATTTCGGACACTTGGTTAAAAAAAAGCAATCTTTACGCAGAAAAATTAATAGAACAAAGTTGTTTGTTACCAATAATTTTCTTTACTTTTGCCCATTAAAATCTAAAGACGACTCTATGAGAAAAAAAATTTTAGTGTTGGACGACAAAATAGCAATTGCGAAAGTCCTTTCAATCTATCTGGCCAGTGATTATGATTGTATTTGGTTACCGAATGGCATCGAAGGAGTAAAATGGCTTCAGGAAGGCAATATACCGGATTTAATCATATCGGATATCCGTATGCCCGAAATGCGTGGAGACGAGTTTCTGGAATGGATAAAATCCAATCAGCTATTCAAACAAATTCCAGTGGTCATGCTAAGCAGCGAAGATAGTACCACAGAGCGCATACGTCTGTTGCAAGAAGGTGCGAATGACTATATAGTCAAACCTTTCAATCCCATGGAACTAAAAGTAAGAATCAAAAAAATTATTGAGTAATTCGACATGACTTTTCTGCTTTATATAGGAAAGGACAAAGATTTTTTGCGCAAATTCAGCAAGCTCGAAAATGTCCAGATGATTTATGCTCAAAATTACCGGGATGCCATAACGATTTGTACCAGGCTGAAGGTGCGTGAGAATATTATCGTCCTCCACGAACAAGGAGAGATAAACGGAGACATTGAACAGATCGGTAGTTTTAGAAAAAAATTCTATCAAGCATACGTCGTACTCATTACAGACAGACTGACTCCCGAAGCCAGCAAAGTCTATCTGAACAGCGGAATAAACGATACTGTCAGCTGGAATATCACCACTCCCCAGTTAAGACAGAAAATAGAAATTGTCAATAAAAGGCAGGAATTGCTATACGCACGAGACAGGAAGAAAAAAGAGGTGAGGCACTTCATCCTTCCCAAATGGAAACGTTGCTTCGACATTCTTTTCTCCAGCATAGCGCTGATCCTCCTGTCACCTGTTTTTCTGGCGATTACCATAGCCATACGCCTGGAAAGCAAAGGAGCTGTCATTTACAAATCAAAACGGGTGGGGACAAACTATACCATCTTTAATTTTCTAAAATTCCGCTCCATGTATGCGGATGCTGATAAAAAGCTGAAAGACCTTGCCGGTCAGAACCAGTACCGGACGGAAGAGACTCCGGAAGTTGCCAGAGAATTCTCGATGGAAAAGCTAGGAGGGCTGATGTTTGGAGACGACGGTGTTATAGACGATGGAGGAATGCTGGTCTCCGATGATTTCATCATGACGGAGGAAGAATTCATCTCCATGCAAAATGCATCGGATGAGAGTCCTTTTATAAAAATAGAAAAAGACCCCCGTGTCACCAAAGTAGGACGTGTTTTACGAAAATACAGTCTGGATGAGCTGCCTCAGCTGATCAATATATTAAAAGGCGACATGTCCGTAGTGGGCAACCGCCCTCTCCCACTCTATGAGGCCGAACGCCTGACAAACGATGAAAGTATCGAACGCTTCATGGCTCCTGCGGGACTGACCGGTTTATGGCAGGTGGAAAAGCGGGGGGATGCCGGTAAACTATCTGCAAAAGAACGCAAAGAATTAGATTTGAAATACGGCAGGGAATTCTCATTTTTCCTGGATATGAAAATCCTGTTCAAAACGTTGACGGCTTTCGTCCAGAAAGGAGATGTTTAAATTAGTTGTTTTAGGAATAAAAAGGAAAGTATTATATGGGTAAAGTATGTCTTTTTATCATCTGTATATGTTGTTCTATCCATCACTTAAATGCGCAGCAGGAAGGACAACCAACACAATCGGCGCAACACCCCCTTGTGACACAAGATGATGTATTGGGGAATATGAATGTGGATTATGCGAAGATAAAGCTGCCTCCGTTAAGTGTCCTTTATGAGAATGCACGCAGCACTCCAAGCTTACAGATTCTGGAAAAGGAAAAACAACTGCAGAAAAAACTATTGTCGAAAGAGAAAAGAAACTGGCTCGGGTTTATCAACGCCGGCGGAAGTGTTTCTTATGGTATAGCCGACAATGTGGCCAGCAATACGGATGTCAACACACCGCTTATTTACAGGTATGTAGGCACAGAGCAGACATCGTGGAATGTGGGAGGCGGCATCAGTATTCCTTTTGAAAAACTGTTCGACCTCCGGGGAGGAATTAAGCGCCAGCAAATCCAAGTGGACATTGCAGAATTAAAGAAACAGGAGGCATACGAAACGCTCAAAATACAGATCGCCCATCTATATGTCCAAATCCTGTCCAATATTGAGACATTACAAAGATCGGCAGAAAATATAGCTTTATACAAAGGCGCCTCGGCTGTTGCAGAACAGGAATATAGAAACAGGCGTACCTCTATTAACGAAGTGGCTAAAACAAAGGAGCAGGAATTTGCCGCCAATCAGGCCTTCGCCTTACTACGCTCCACCATTAACGACCAACTGCTAACTCTTGAAATAATCTCCCACACACCTATCCTGACCATACAAGGAGAAAAGGAGGAGCAAGAAACAACGGTACAGAGACAAGAGGGGGAAGAGAACAAGAAGTAAAAAAGACAAAAAGAAATAAGCATGGAATTATTTAAATATATAGTCAAGTTTATCTATCGCATCCGCTGGTGGATGGTTCTCTTTCCATGTATGGCCGGCATCATAGCGTGGTTCCTTACCAGGAACCTGGAAAAAACGTATGATGTAAAAACCACCATATTTACAGGAATCATATCCGGATACAACGTAGATGCCACCGATACCAGAAACGCCACCGTGCACATGAGTAATTTAATGAATATCATCACGACAGAGCGCACGCTGAAAATAGTATCTCTGAAACTGCTTGCCCGCTGTTTGGTGTACGGTGATGCCGAAAGAAACACCAGCTATATTTCAGCCATACATTACCAGCAGCTGGTTTCCGGCATTCCACGAGAGTTACAGGCATTGATAGACAAGCAAAACGAAGAGAAAACCTATCATAATCTGGTAGCTTTCGAACGCCCGTCCATCAATAATTTTATCTACCAACTGCTTAACTACACCCATCCTTATTTCAGCGTGCCCTTGCTTTCGCAACATATAAAAGTTGCCAGGTTGGGAAACAGCGATATGATTGAGATCGCTTATAGTACCAACGACCCGGGAATAGCTTATAACACGCTTGAAATACTGAATGAAGAGTTTGTCAAGCAGTATCATGAATTACGCTATGGAGAAACGGATAATGTTATCAAATTCTTCCAAGAAGAACTGGCCAGACTAGGTAAAATGCTGACCGCCGCCGAGGATTCTTTGATAGAGTACAATATCGAGAACCGCATCATCAACTACGGAGAACAAACCAAACAGGTGGCAAGCATGGACGCCGCTTACCGGATGATGGACAATGATTTACTTGTCAATTACTCCACCAGCAAGGCGTTGATTGATTTTTATGAATACAAACTAGGTGATGTGGCTAAATTGATCCGTACCAACAACGAGTTTATGGACAAGCTTCATCAAATGTCCCAATTGAATACTCAGATCTCAACCATGGAAGTCACTCCGGACGAAAAGAACCGGAAGAAGCTGGAAGAACAAAAAAACATTTTAAGTAATGCCGAACAAAATATCAATGATCTCGCTCTGAGACTCAGTGCTGAAGCCGCAAGCACAAACAATGTATCATACGAAACCCTCATCAGCCAGTGGCTTGACCAAATAGTCCTTGCCGAAAAGACCAAAGCCCAAATGGAGGCACGAGATATAATGAGAGAGAATTTAAATGAAGATTTTCTCTATTTCTCCCCCATCGGCGCCACTTTGGGCCGGAAAGAAAGACATATCAGTTTTGTAGAAAGCAACTACATGTCCACAATGGGAGCCTTGAATGCAGCCATCTTGCGACAAAAGAATCTGGAAATGACCTCGGCTTCATTAAAAATCATGAACCCGCCCTTGTTTCCGCTGACCTCCTCACCCACCAATGCACGTATGATTATACTTGCATCCATACTGGGTACTTTACTTTTCATCATCGGTTATTTTCTGATTATCGAAATACTGGACCGTACCCTCAGGGACAAAATCCGGACAGAACGAATCACCGGAGGAACAGTCATCGGCGCATATCCTAAAGAAAGCAAGTTAAGATACAGACGCTATAATAAAGCCATAAACGAAATGGCCGTCAAGCAACTCAGCACCGCTTTATTGCCTTATCTCAGCGTACAGAAACAGCGAGTCATCAATCTGTTAAGTACAGAAGAGAAAGACGGCAAGACTCATGTCGCCCGCCTGATAGAGGAATATTGGAGCAGCATCGGCTTAAGTGTCCGCCGCATTACATACGATGAAGATTTCCTTAGTGAAGACAGCCAGTATGTACAGGCAAACAACTTGAAAGAACTATGTCCCGATTTGGAAGAAGATGAAATTCTTCTTATCGAACACCCTGTTCTGAAAAGCAATCCTTTACCTCCGGCTTTATTAAATGAAGCATCCATCAACCTGCTGGTTGTCCGTGCCAACCGTACTTGGAAAAATACGGATCAAGCAATGTACGAGCATTTGTTACAAGTTAAACAGAAAGAAGTGCCCGTCCTTTTCTATCTGACACAAGCAGACAGAAATACGGTGGAAGACTTTACAGGACAGTTACCTCCTTACACAAACTTTAAGAATTTGGAATACAGGCTGTTTCAACTTGGATTGACCGCCATTGAGCACAAAAGGAAATAAATAATGATAGCAAAAGGAATAAATATAACCCATACAGGCCAGGTCCTGGCCAGTTTCATGATCGGACTGTTCTTATGCCTATGGACGGCTCTCAACATGAAACCCGCCATAGGGATCGTTATAGGACTCATACCTTTTGCCGCATTTTTTATTTTTATATGCATAAACAAACCCACCATTCTTCTGGTCATCACCTTTATGCTGAATTACCTGATAATGGGAATTAACAGATATCATTCCATCCCTATAGCCATTACCAATATCTTTGATTTGCTTTACGGTGTCATGTTGGCCCTTATTCTTCTGAAACAGCTGCAAAGCAATCATAATTTCAAGAAAATACTGAATGTCTATACCTGTATCACATTGATCTGGCTGCTATACTGTATCATCAACATAGGTAATGACATTACCGGTGAATTCTATCTGGAAGCATGGCTCCGTATTTTAAGGCCATGGGCCTTATACCCTATTCTGACCTGTATTATTCTATCCATACACTGCAATCGCTACACTTTTATCCATTACTTTTTAGCGCTATGGAGCATCATGACCCTACTGGCTGCCGCAAAAGGATATTGGCAAAAGAATAGAGGCTTTGACAGTACCGAATTAAGCTGGTTATGGGCCTACGGCGCACGTACCCACTTTATTCATTCCGGCATCCGTTATTTTTCCTTTTTTACTGATGCGGGGCTTTTCGGTGCCAGCATGGGATTATCCTGCACAGTCTTCACGCTTACTTTTTTCTACACAAAAAATTTATATCTCAGAGTACTCTATCTAATAACAGGTATGGCAGGGTTTTACGGTCTGTTAATATCAGGAACCCGGTCGGCCATAGCAGTTCCCATCGCCGGATTGGGGCTCTTTCTGTTCCTATCTAAAAACTGGAAAATAGGCGTCATTTCCTTCATTCTGCTTTTTGGAGGCGTAGGAATGCTGAAATACACCAAGATCGGAGAAAATAATAAATTGATCCGGCGTATGCGTACTGCCTTCGACACTGAAGACCAATCGATGATGACACGTTTTGAGAACCAGAAAGCGTTGAATGCCTATATGGACGAAATGCCTTTCGGCATAGGTATGGGAGCCATAGACGGAGTGGTGCCTCCCCATAACAAATATTATTTCGTTTCCATCTGCCCCTCGGACTCCAGCCTGGTAGATGTATGGAAACAAATGGGAATAGTGGGACTGTGTGTCTTTTTGGGCATGCACGCCATTCTATTCCTATCAGGCTCCTACCTCCTTTTATTCAAAATCAGAAATCCGGAAATCCGGGGGCCGCTGACAGGTATGTTATGTGGTTGTGCAGGCATATTGGTAGCTTCTTACGCCAATATGGTTTATTTCCAGTTTCCTAACGGAATCTTGATTTATTCCTGTTTCACCTTTGTTTTTTTAGGACCTTATTTAGACAAACAATACTCAGAAGCACATGGACTACCGACAGCCTGATCTATCCGTCATCACCGTGAACTATAACGGTTTTCACGACACCTGCGAATTCATTGACTCGTGGGTAGCCACTATATTCTCTGTCAGTTACGAAATGATAGTCATCGACAATGGTTCCACCACCAATGAAGCCGCCTTGCTACAAAAAACATATCCTTTTATCCAAGCCGTCCGCAGTGAACAGAATTTAGGATTCGCCGGAGGCAACAATCTGGGCATAAACCTTGCAAAAGGGAAATACCTGTTCTTGCTGAACAATGATGTTTGTATGGTCAAGGATACCATCCCCCTATTGATAAACCGCCTTCTGTCCTCCGACAAGACAGCAGGTGTCTCCCCATTAATACGTGATTATACAGAACCACACGCCATACAATTTGCAGGATATACCCAACTTTCCCCCATTACCTTAAGAAACAGAGCCATAGGCAAAGGAGAAATAAACAAGGACTCTTATCCTGCCCGAAGAACACCCTATCTGCATGGTGCCGCCATGTTACTAAAAAAAGAAGTGATAGATAAATCAGGACTCATGCCCGAAGATTATTTTCTATATTATGAGGAACTGGACTGGTGTACCTATATCAATATGGAAGGTTACGAATTATGGTACGATCCCGCTTGCGAAATATGGCACAAAGACAGCGGCTCCACCGGAAAAGAAAGCCCGTTGAAATACTATTATCTGAGTAGAAACAGACTACTGTATGCCTACCGCAACCTCTTTGGCTGGAAACTTCCGGTTTCCATCTTGTACCAGACGCTGATCGTATGCCCCAAAAACATACTGACAGCTTTGATAAAAGGAAAGAGAGCCATAGCCAAAGCACATTGGGAAGGAACAAAAGCATTTTTCAAACTTAAAATCAAAGACAAACAGCCATGATATTTCTAGAATACATAGAATTACTACTCTTCGCAATATGTGCCTTTACAGTTTTTTACCTGCTGGTATATGCCATAGCGGCAACAAGCAACCGCACAGACAAATATTCCGAATCAAAAGTGAAACATCGTTTCGCCATATTGATACCCGCATACGAGGATGATGAGCACATTCTTTATGCCGTCAAGTCTTTTCTAGAGCAGGACTACCCCATAGACTGCTTTGACATTATCGTCATTTCCGATCATCTGAGACTGGAAACAGACTTGCAATTATCCCAATATCCCATCATTCTTTTAAAAGCACGATTCAAGAAAAGTTCAAAAACTAAATCTGTCAAAGCCGCCATGTCACAACTGAAAGAGGGACAATATGATATCGTTTTGATGATGAATGCGGACAATGTAGTGGACAAAAACTTTCTGGCGGAAATCAACAACACCTATGCCAGCGGCTCCAACGCCATCCAAACTCACCGTATCTATCAGGAAAGGCCGGATAATGTCAGTATTTTATATGCCATATCCGATGAAATCAACAATTCCATTCTTCGCGCCGGACACGTCAACCTGGGACTTTCCGCCTCACTGAACGGCTCGGGGACAGCCATTGACTTCACTTGGTTCAAAGAGCATATCGGTCATTTAAAAGATGATGACGATGAAAAAGTCATAGAGTCCCTGTTGCTCCGTGAAAGAATGTATGTAGAATATCTGAACAAGACTCATGTATATGCCTTAAAAAATGGAGAAGAGAAAAAACGCCATGCCCGGCACGACAATTGGGGCAAAGCCCAATATTATTCTTTTTTCACCAATATAGGTAATTTACCCGCCGCCATTCTAAGTGGAAATTTTGATTACGCCGACCGCATTTTACAGTGGTTCATCTTTCCCCGCACTCTCTTATCGGGCATTATCTTCTTATCCGGATGCCTGTCCATATACTTCGGTTGGGATGCCTGTCTGAAGTGGTGGGGCTTACTCCTAACTTTTCTATTGGTCATGGCTATAGCCATCCCTGACTATCTGGTTGACAAGAAGTTCAACAAAGCCATGAAAGCTATCCCCTCCTTGGCAGCAGGCATGATATTCAATATACTTTTGAAAAAGAAAAAATAAAAGACTCATGATACCGGAAGTTATACACATCATGGAATATATACTATATATCTACCTTTCCGTCAGTGTGGGGTATATAGTCCTGTTCTCTGCCGCCTCTCATTTCTTCAAACAAAAAAAATATCCCGACGCCCCTGTCCTGCAACGTTTTATCATCCTCGTTCCCGCCTATAAAGAGGATGCGGTCATCCACGCCTGCGTCACTTCCGTTCTGCGCCAAACTTATCCGGCAGAGCTTTATGACCTGATAGTCATATCCGACCACATGCGTCCCGAAACCAATGCATCACTGCGCAAAGAACGCATCAGCTTGATAGAACTGCATGAAAAGGAAAGTTCCAAGGCAAAAGCCCTGCGCATTGCAGCAGAAACTATTACAAACCAGACATACGATTATGTCCTCATACTGGATGCTGACAATCTGATCTCCCCCTGTTATCTTCAAGAACTGAACAAGGCAACTTCACAGGGAATAAAAGCCATACAGACACACCGCAAAGCCAAAAATATGAATACAGACATAGCCCTATTGGATGCCGCCATCGAAGAGGTGAACAATTCCATCTTCCGCAAGGGACACATCCGGCTGGGATTTTCATCTGCCCTTACCGGCTCCGGAATGGCTTTCGATTTCCGATGGTTTGTCCGGAACATCATCCATACCCATAGTACGGGCGAAGACAAAGAACTGGAAGAACTTCTGCTCCGCCAAGGTATTCACATTGAATATATAGACACATTAGAGACATTGGACGAAAAGGTCCGGCAACCGGACGCCTTGCGTAACCAGCGCCGCCGCTGGATAGCCTCCCAGCTTTTCCTTGCCTTGAAAATGGGACGCAACCTCCCCACGGCCTTAGCGGAGGGAAACGGAGATTATCTGCTGAAAACCTTCCAGGCCTTTATCGCCCCCCGCAGCATTCTGTTGGGGCTCATCGGATTCTTTTCATGTATTCTCTGCATTTTCTCTCCGGCTTCTTCCATAAAGTGGTGGATTTTGCTTATCTTGCTGAACGGTGCATTATACCTGGCCATTCCGCCCAATATGAGATATAAATATATGAGCAGAATTCTCAGGCAGACACCTTATTTTATAATCATTATGCTTCTCAACTTGTTTCACTTGAAAGGAATGGCACAGAAGTTCAACCATACACAGCATGGATAGAATTATGAATATAAAGGAGTACTTACAACAACACCCGCAATGGAAAAAACGGATACACGGTTTCATCATGCATCCGGTAAAGACACGCCCCTATTGGTGGATACGCGTATGGCAGCCTTTCTACATAAAAAAAGGCCGGGGCTCAGTCATTTATCCCAGTGTACGGAAAGACCTTCCACCGTTCCATCTGTTCCAGATGGGAAAATATTCGGTAGTGGAAGATTTCTCCTGCTTGAACAATGCCGTAGGCGACATCATAATCGGTGACTATTGCCGGATAGGACTCAGCAATACGGTCATCGGTCCCATCCGGATAGACAACGGGGTCAATATTTCACAAAACGTAGTCCTGATAGGGCTAGATCACAATTACCAAGATATCACTAAAGGCATCATCGAACAAGGTATCACCACTTCTCCTATCCACATCGGAGAACATACCATCATAGGAGCCAACGTGATTGTACTGCCCGGAATCACCATCGGCAAACATTGTTTTATCGGTGCAGGGTGTGTGGTTACCCAAAACATACCCGATTATTGTGTCACGGTAGGAAATCCCGCACGCATTATCAAACGCTACAACCTTCAATCACAACAATGGGAAAAAATATAAAAATATTAATATGTGCTCATAAGGACAGCCGACTGCCGCAACATGAGTACTTCTACCCCATACAGGTAGGGGCCGCACTGACCAATGTCCGGTTCTTCTCCGCACAAGATCATACAGGAGAAAATATTTCCGGCAGAAACCCGCACTTTTGTGAATTGACCGCCCATTATTGGGCATGGAAGAATCTGAAATACGATATTATAGGCCTGAATCATTATAGAAGATTCTTTGATTTCGACCGTTCATTTCCAAGTTTCTCACCAGACAGAAGTTTCATTGACACCAATTCTTTTTTAAAAGAGAAATACTGCTTCCCCAACTTGGAATACTTACTAAATAATTATGACATCATTCTTCCCCCCAAACGCCATTATCCCTATAATGTCGCCACACAATACGCCATTTCCCATATAGTCAATGACCTCCATCTCCTAAAAGAAATCATCCAAGAAACAACCCCTGGATACGCCGGAGCTTTTGATACGTTAATGTATCACAGCAACGCCTATTCCGGATACAACATGTTCATTACAAAACGAAAACATTTTGACGAATACTCCCAGTGGCTATTCAGCGTATTGTTTCAATTAGAAAAACGGGTAAAACTGTCCGCCTATCCGGATCAGGCACGTCTGTTCGGCTATGTATCAGAAAGATTGATCAATGTCTATTGCATAAAGCACCGGTTAAAGATAAAGTATGTTCCCGTCATCATGCCCTTGGAAGAAACATTTCAGAATCCGAGCAACCTGCTTTATACGCTTCGCCGGCTAAAGAATGATTTTATTTATAAACTCACAGAATTATAAGTTATGCCGTTGGTTTCTGTCATCATCCCCGTATACAATACAGAAAAATTCCTGCCCTTGTGTATCAGCAGCGTCTTGAAGCAAACACTGACGGACATCGAGATACTGCTGGTTAATGACGGAAGCACGGACGGAAGCGGGAAAATATGCGATGAATACGCGCGCAGAGACCAACGAATACACGTAATACACACTCTGAACCAAGGGGTCAGCCATGCACGAAACCAGGGACTGGAAACCGCAAAGGGAGAATATATAGCTTTCATGGATAGCGATGACTGGATAGAAACGAATATGATAGCCACCCTTTATCAACTTATCCAGACAGACGAAGCCGGTCTGGCTACTTGCGGATATATCATTGAAAATGAAGACGGCCGTCCGATTTACCACATCAACGAAGTGAAATCCGGCAATTTAACCCAGTGGGAAGCCATTCACTCCCTGTTTAACGACAGACATTATAGATACAAAGGAAACTTATGGGATAAATTATATCATAAAGAAATCATTGACAAACACCACCTAAGATTCAATGAACAGATTTATTATAATGAAGACAGGCTCTTTATCTTTCAATACCTGATCCACTGCCAATCAGCCGCTTACACCACCTCTCCTTATTATCACTATGTTATAAGGAATGCAAGCGCCATGAACTTATCGCAAAAAAGCTACACCCCCAGACTGTGCACTTTCATGGATGCATTTGATCTGATGACTTCACTTTCGGACACATTCCCCACCTATATCCTACGTGCTTTGTCGACCGATTACATAAAAAGTTCATTTTTGTTCTACACCAAGCACTCACAAGAAATCCCCTTCAACGAATTATGGGATAGAGTGGTAAGAATCAAAAAAAACAATTATATACATCTTCCACTTTCTCTTAAAATAAAATATGCGCTATATGGCATCAGACTTATCCTACGGACATGGCTCAAGTAACAAAAATAAGTTCCCGCTTACTTAACACGCAGCCTTCTTATCTTTCCATGCACCCACAACAAGGCACAGACCAATTTATATGCCATCTGATGGAGGCCCGCAGTTTTATTCAGTGCTGGAATCAGTTCCAATAAAGGAGATTCCACCTTTTCCAGTCTTATATAATCCTTCATCATTCTATCCGGAAACAATTCCTTATACACCCGCCTCCTTTCCATATCTCTTGTCCCGGCATCCGTTTCACTGACTCCTCCGGGTAAAAACCTACAAACGATGGAAGGAATATTGCGGAACGTCGCATTATTGAATATCAAAGTCTGAATATAAAATTTCCAATCGGACACAATCTTATAACTCTCATCATACCTGTTTTCATTAAAAAGTTCTTTACGAAAGAACGAGGCCTGATGCAACACAGTCCCCCGAATCAAATCCATCAGCGTTATATCCTCCTTATGAAAACCCCACACCTCTGTGCCATGCACTATTTTTCCAACAACAATATCGCTGTCCAATGAAGGTGCCACTTCCTGCAACACACCGCTGTCATACAACTCATCACCGGAATTCATAAAATTCAGATACTCTCCATGCGCCTGCAAAACTCCTTTATTCATAGCATGATAAATACCCTTGTCCGACTCCGATACCCAATAGTCCACTTTACCGGCATACTCTTTTATCACTTCAACGCTTCCATCTGTGGACCCTCCGTCAATAATAATATACTCAAAATCCCTAAAAGACTGACCGACCACACTTTCTATGGTTTTCCTCAACCCCTCTTTATTATTATAATTAATGGTTATAATTGAAAATTTTCTTTGTGACATAACATTCCTCTTTTTACAATCTAAAGTTTCCATTCGTCATCCAGACTGAGCGATTTTCCAAATCCGACATACAGAGGCACGATCCGACTGACATTCGAAGTATAAGTACCGATAAAAAATGAAGAATGAATCAGAATATCCATATCCAACAGCATATTCAACGTATCTATATATCTACTTTTTTTATCCTTTGTATTAAACAAAGACTCGTCAAATCCTGTCTGTGTCACAGCTGTGTTCCAGTAAACATTAAATCCTTCGGCTACCAGTACGGATTTCAGCTCGTCCGTCACAGAACCATCATCCGTAGCTATAAACACATTGCGACTGATATACCTCTTTCCTTTAACAGCATTAATATAAAGAGACAAACCCAGTTCCTTCATCTCACGGGAGACAATTTTGTCTCCCCGCCTTATATGTACCGCTATGTAATCTGCCGGCAAATTCATCTCTCTTTTCCTTTCTTCTATATAGCTAGTTGTCTTCTCATTAAATTTTAATATTTTCCGCAATGCAGAGCCATAATCATTTCTGATATTCTTCTGCTTCTCAAGAAACTCCTCCGATCTCATTTTTAGAAACACTTCATCACCCAGTTCCGTCCCCGGATGAAATAACAGATATATCCCATTCATTATATAGAAAATATAATATCGGAAAAAAGCGGACGGATTATAATAGATATTTCCCCACCAAGGTTTTCCCTTCTTATAAACAATATATTGCGAGCACATCACCCCGTTACAGTCTGGCAAGACCGACTCGAAATAATCACTCCAGCCTTTCTCTACCTTTGCATTCCAGTTCCTCGTATTGACAGTCAGCTCTTCCTGATTATAGTCCGCATAGACCAATGCCAATGCAAGGTTAGACAACTCTGAGAACAACCCTCTCCCGGTCAAACTATATACGATTCTTTTTTTCTTCATCTCCGTAATAGAACGTAATGATCAAACTTTTATATCCTCCAATCCGATAAATCCGTTGGACGTTTGTGTCAGCGCATGTCCGAATCCACTCTGGAATCCCTCACATTCCAGCCAACAGCAACGAACTGCTTTCAAATAATATTCCACCATAGGATGATGTATAAACAAATCGACCTGCAGGACACCTTTACTCAGCACAGGCGGAAGCTCTATACGCTTCTCAATGCAAAAATCCCCTTTAGATAAATGGCTGATACTCCCATAATAATGTCCCGGAGCATAAGTAGCATAAGGCACTTCCGCACGGCTTTTCAAAACCAGCATTACATCATACATCATATCCTCTTCAGAATATCCTTGTATTTTCACTGTCAGAAAAGTCTGACCTCCCTGAATAACGGAAAAGGCACATTCCGTTCCGTTTATCTCAATGCTATCTATATGAAGCGAATTTTTCGTCCAGCCCACATGGTCTATAATTTTACTTTCCCGGACTGTCCCTTTCTCTTTCAAATAATAATCGATGGCAGAATGAACCGTCCCCTGATAAACCACGGTACCATTTTCCAAGCATATTCCTTTGGTGCACAAGCTTCTCACCGCCGCCATATTATGACTCACAAACAGTACTGTCCGTCCCTCTCCTTTCGCCACGTCCTGCATCTTGCCTATGGCCTTCTTTTGGAACTCCGCATCCCCCACCGCTAACACCTCGTCCACCACCAAGATTTCCGGTTCCAAATGGGCAGCGATAGCAAAACCCAACCGCACGGTCATACCCGAAGAATAACGTTTTACGGGAGTATCGATATATTTCTCCACACCAGCGAAGGCCACAATCTCATCCAGCTTGCGGGTAATCTCCGCTTTGGTCATCCCCATGATGGAACCATTCATATAAATATTCTCCCGTCCCGTCATTTCAGGATGAAAGCCTGTACCCACTTCCAGCAAAGAGGCAATGCGCCCCCGTGCACGAATACAACCGGTAGTAGGAGAAGTCACCCGCGAAAGGATTTTCAACAAAGTGGACTTTCCCGCACCGTTCTTACCGATAATACCCAGCACTTCACCTTCCTCCACATGGAAATTAATATCTTTCAACGCCCATACCAAATTCCCCATCGCTTTCTTGGAACGGTCATTCTCTTCCCCGATTCTGAGATACGGGTCTTCCTTCCCACGAATCCGCGCCCACCAACGATTCAAATCGCGGCTCAGCGTTCCGGTGCCGATGCTTCCCAATGCATACTGCTTGCTGATATTCTGAAACTCTATCGCTATTTTTCCCATCCTGTCCCTCCTTTTAAATCACATCCATGAAACTACGTTGCACTCTGTTAAAAGTCATCATCCCCCAAAGCATCACCACCACTGTAAACACCAACGTGTAGCCTAAGTGGAACCAACTGAAAGTCCCTACTCCCAAGAATCCGAATTTAAATGTTTCGATAATGGAAGTCAGCGGATTCGCCACAATGAGCCACATATACTGCTCATGACTCTGCCTCATCACAGACAAAGGGTAAATAACCGGAGTGGCATACATCCACAACTGTACCCCGAAAGTAATCAAGAAACGTAAGTCGCGGTATTTGGTCGTCAAGGAGGATATCAATAATCCGAAACCCAAGCCAAGACCTGCCAACATAAGCAGTAACAAGGGAGCCAACCAAGCATATCCGTTGACCATCAACGAATATCCGTTGCCCAAATAGTAAATGTAAATTAAGACAAACAGCCCGAACTGAATGCCCATCTTTATCATACAAGATATAACAATGGACAAGGGTACTACCAGACGAGGGAAATATACTTTTCCAAATACATTCTGATTGGCATTGAACGTATCCGAACAGCGGCTTAAACATTCCGAAAAATAATTCCAGCAGAGCAAGCCCGCCATATAAAACAGCGGTTGGGGAAGTCCGTCAGTAGAAATACCGGCAATACCGCCAAAAACAAACATGAACATGACAGTAGTAAGCAATGGCTGGATCACAAACCACAACGGGCCTAAAACAGTCTGTTTATAAAAAGTAACGATATCCCGTCTGATATACATTACCAGCAAATCCCGATACCGCCACACCTCCTCCAGATCCAACCGGAACAAACCAGACCGGGGCTCGATCACAATATCCCATTTTTTCTGTTCATCTTGTACCATACACTACCTTTTTTAGCAAGTTATTCCAACTGTCACATACTTTCTCTATATGAAATGTATCAGCATATTCCACCGCTTTATTTCCCATCCATTCCCAGTCCGCCCGATCAGCCATATACGACATACATCCAGCCAACTGAGTTATATTTTCTTTCTCAAAAAGAACGGCCATGCCTTTGTCTTTCAGCAACTCGCGCGTTATCGGCAAATCAGATGCGATAACAGGCAGTCCATGCGCCATAGCCTCTATCATCACCAGCCCGAATCCCTCCCAACGGGAACTCAACACATACATACTGGAATGCGCATAATACTCCTGCACCTCTTTCGTGAAAGGATGTAGCCTTATGCTCTTTTCCAGTCCATATTCATTGATCAATGAACGGTAAAGCACTTCCTCAGGACCCTCCCCCACGATTTCCAGCGTCCAGTCCGGATGAGTTTTCACAAAAACGGAAAAAGCCTTTATTAAAATATCAAATCCTTTATGTCCGAATGAAAAACGACCGACCGCCAATATCTTTCTATATCCCTTATCCCCCCGCCCTTTGGGCAGCACAGTCAGAGGGTTGTATATCACCTCGCAGTCCAAGTTCATTTTCCGAAGGAAACAACCGGCATCCGCATGACTTAAAACCACCCTCTCGTCCAATTTTCTCATCTGAACTTGAAAAAAGCAATCCAATCCCGGCAAATAGGGAGTTTCCTTCTCAAAGAATGCTTCATAAGAATTGTGCAGCCAGCCAACAGTTTTTGTTTGGATCCGGCTCTTTACAGCAGAAAGATGTAGAGCCATAAAGGCATGTACCCCGATGACCACATCACATTGCCGGGCATTTATTTTCCTTGCCAATGTCCGTTTATAAGAAGGAGGAAAAAAACTGGCAGCATACCATGCTGAAGTCTGCCGGGTATGAGGCAGTCCATGTTTATATAAGAAACTATAGCCTTTACATAACAAACGTTCAATAAAAGAAGAAGCGGAATAAGAGAAATAATCAAACAGCACGGTACTTTCGGCATATCCGTACATCGACAAGTCCGTACAAGTATCCGTAGTCAGTATCGTGACTTCATGTTTCCCAGACAAGGCCTTGGCTATTTCAGCCAACACACGCTGTACTCCACCGAAACTGAAGACAGTATCACAATAAAATAATATTCTCATGGAATTTAGATTACACTCTTTCTTCGCAAAGATACAATAAAGAAACGAAAATAAATGCGGAATGAGGAAAGATTATTATATCATATAAAACAAGAAAATACACACTTCCACCCACGTACGTCCGCATAGAGCTACACGAACGTATGTGTAGCCTTTCACGAACGTATGCATAGCCCTACACATACGTATGTATAACCCGATGCGAACGTACGTGTAAATTCTGCACATTCCAAAGAGTGCAAAAGGTCTTAAAAAGACGATTTGGTCTTTACCGCTATCGAAAATTCAGTCGATAAAAAGACTGCAAACCCTGAGACTGATCTTCATCACACAAGAAGGCTCAACGATATAGCCTTCCCCATATCTTATAATACCATTTTATCAGATGGGCGTATTTATACAATATATGATGTCTGTATATCCCCCAATTCAAAAGCAGACAAAAGGGATAGAACAAGTTCAATTCGTACAAAACCTCCATAGGCCGGAACTCCCTGAAATGCCTCTTTATCAGATTTCTTTTAAACTTATCTATCGCATCATAACTTTCCCTTGTAACCCCTATTGTAGCAGCATTGTACACCACCGGCATCAGCTTGTTCAAAATGAAACAGATATTTTCGGCATACAACTCTTGCTCCATGTGCTCATAAAAAACGGTTAAGATAAAGATAAAATCCTTGGCCGGCCTGTCAAAGTCCGTTTTTGCCTTGTTCATGGTCGAGAAAGGATTTGAACGCCTGTAGAAATAAGTAAAAGAATTGACAGAAGCAAACGTCTCCACCTTCTTATACAAAAAATAACACCACAAAAAGTCTTCAAACAAAATGCCCGTCCTGAAATAAATGGCATTCTCTGTCAGCACCGCCTTTCTGATCAGCCGGTTGACCGGAGTGGATGTTATTTTCGAATCCAGAAACAGTTTGTTGATACGTATCCTTCCCTCCGTATATCTTTGCAAACCACTGTTCTTGCTTTCCATCCCTTCTGAATAAGAATCCCCCTGCACCAAATCAATCCCCGGATATTTTTTTGTCTCCTCCCATAATTTCTCCAAGCAATTCTCATAAAGCATATCGTCCGAATCTATAAACAAAAGATAACTGCCTTGAGAAAGTTCTATCCCCTTGTTTCTTGCCGCAGAAACCCCTTCATTCCGCTCTTTTCTCACAATTCTAAAGTTGATGTTCCCTTTATATCCAGCCAGTTTCTCCTCTATCAGGCGCATGCTGTTATCCGGAGAGCAATCATCAATGATGATGCACTCAAAACAATCAAAAGTTTGATTGATTATGGAATCAAGACATTCTGACACATATTTCTCCACCTTGTAAACCGGCATCACCACCGTTATCTCTCTCTTCATACTGATCATTGTAAGATGCAATATTCGCAAAAACAAATGACACTCACAACATTCCGAAGACTTTAATTACGAAATAGCCCCATTTTCACCCCTTGTTTACTCCAGACACGGCGGGTATTCCATAAAAAAACGGATACAAACAGGAATTTGAACCACTTCTTATTGGATATATAAAAAGAATACACTATTTTTACGGAAAAACAAAGCGGGGAAATGAAAATAGTATATATATACGACTCCATAGCCCGTATAGGAGGCACGGAGCGGATTTTGACGGATAAGATGAATTATTTGGCTGAAACTTACGGACATGAAGTGTATCTTATTACTTCTTCCCAAGGAAATCATCCTCTCTCTTTCCCATTGTCCGATAAAGTAAAACATATTGATTTGGATACAAAGTTTCATCTGCAATACCAGCATCCTTTTCTCAAACAATTGAGAATGGGGTGGTCTTTGGATCATAAATTCGAACAACGATTAAAAAAAGAGATCACACGTATCAATCCCGATATCATATCGGGAAATACCAGTTTTAAAGCGGATTTAATTTGCAGATTAGACTGCAAGGCAAAGAAAGTCATCGAATCACATTGCGCCAAAACATACACCCGGATACCCGAAAACCGCAAAAAGAGTTTTTTTAAGGATGTAAAAGACAGATACGTCAGCTGCCAATGTTTCCGTGAGATCAAACGATACAGTGATGCCATAGTAACACTGACCCAAGAAGATGCCACCATGTGGGGAAAAGATCCGAATATACATGTCATTCCGAACACTACCTCCATCATTGACACACATACAAGCAGCCCCTGTGAAGCCCCCCGTGTGATAGCCGCAGGCAGACTGACCTGGCAGAAAGGGTTCGACCGACTGATTGACGCGTGGGATATCGTGCAGAAACGTCATCCCGGATGGATGCTGGACATATTCGGCGAAGGTTTTTATAAAGATTTCTTAACCAAGCAGGTTAAAGACCGGAAATTGGAACATTCCATCACAATTCATCCTTTTACGCAGAACATAACACAAGAATACTTGAACAGCTCCATTATGGCCCTAAGTTCCAACTATGAAGGCTTTGGACTGGTCTTGATCGAAGCCATGAGTCTGGGCGTTCCTTGTGTCTCTTTCGACTGTCCCTTCGGCCCGTCGGAAATCATCAGAGACCAGGAAGACGGGCTCCTTGTCAAAAACGGGGACATACAAGGATTTGCCAACGCTATCTGCCACCTGATAGAACATGAAGCGGAAAGAAAAGCTTTCGGTAAAAGTGCCAAAGAAAATGTAAAACGTTACTCACCTCAAAACATCATGCCGCAATGGGAAATGTTGTTTCATAAACTGACTGAAAAATGACCATCGTTTATCTATACACAGCCCTATGCACCGTGGGAGGAGCCGACCGGAGCATCATCCAAAAAGCGAACTATCTGGCTGACGAAATGCACCAGGATGTATTTATCATTACCGACTCACAGAAAGGACGACCTTCCGTTTTCCCGATATCCCCCAGAGTCAGGCACATTGACATAGCGATTGATTTTGACAGACAGTATCATCATAACCTGTTAGTGAGAGGGTATTATTATTTCACCTTGATGCGCCTGTACAGAAAGAAGCTGAACTACTGGCTAAAGACCTTGAAGCCGGATATCGTCATCAGCACACTGGGCCGCGAATTGGATTTTCTGACACAACTGGACGATGGAAGTATAAAAATAGGAGAATCCCATATAGCCAAACCGTACACCCGAAACCTGCATCTGATGGAACAACGAGGATTTCCATACAAGCAAATCGCACGGCATTGGAGAAAAAAACAGGAAGAGGCTGTAAAAAAGTTGGATGCGCTGGTTGTTCTGACACAGAATGACGCGGATAATTGGAAAGAAGTAAAAAAGGCATGTATCATACCGAACTTCTTACCGTTCTTGCCCGAAAATGGGAGTTCCTGCCTGGAAAAAAGAATCATCAGCATAGGACGATACAACGAACAGAAGGGCTATGACCGCCTGATTGAAGCTTGGGGCAAGGTCAACCGGAAGCATCCCGACTGGCATATCCGCATTTACGGAGAGGGTCAAGATGGGGACAGGCTACAAGAACTTATCGGAAAGCATCATATAGAAAACAGCTTTTCATTGTGCCCTCCGACCAAAAACATTCAAGAAAAATACCTGGGAAGTTCCATATACGTCATGAGTTCACGATTTGAAGGATTACCGATGGCACTTCTGGAAGCGATGGCGTGCGGTGTTCCCTGCATCTCATTCGACTGCCCGTACGGACCTGCCGAGATTATCACTCCTGAGGAAGACGGAATACTGGTGAGGAACGGAAACACGGACGAACTGGCTGACGCGATATGCCGGCTGATAGAGGATACGGATAAACGCATACGGATGGGAAAGCAGGCCCAAAAGAATATCCAACGTTATTCGCGCGAAGAAGTGATGAAACTGTGGAATGAGTTATTCAACACCTTAACAACCACCCAACCATGAATATCATCTATCTCCTCTTTCATGGACTATCTCCTTACAGCGGCATCAGTAAAAAGATCCTGTATCAGGTTAAAGGCTTGGAAGCATGTGGACACCAAGTCAGCTTATGCACGTACTGCATAGCGGACAACAGTCACCGGGTAAGGATGATAAACGGTGAAATAATAGCCGATTACGGAACAGGCAAACTGGCTGCGGCGAGAAAAAGAGTTTCCTACCACTGCATATATCATTATGCTGTAGCACATCGGGTGGAATTAATTTATGTACGCTCTTTCCATAATGCGAATCCGTTCACCATCCGGCTGTTCAGCAAACTGAGGAAAGCCGGAATTAAAATAGTGATGGAAATACCTACCTATCCTTACGACAACGAATATGCCGGTTTTCCACTGGCCACACGCCTAGGGATACAAGTGGACAAAGTTTTCCGAAAGACACTGGCGGAACACGTGAACGCTATCGTCACCTTTTCAGACCATCACCATATATTCGGTCAACGTACCATTCAGATATCCAACGGAGTTGATTTTGATTCCATTCCACTGAAAAAGACGGTTTCTAAAAACACCTCCGTCATTCATTTACTAGGAGTGGCCGAAGTACATTATTGGCACGGATACGACCGCCTGATAGACGGTTTGGGTAAATATTACCAAAAACCGACAAACACAACCGTATTTTTCCACATCGCAGGCGGTATATGGAAATCCGAAATGCACGACTCGCAACATGCTCCCGGGTTTTATGAGCTTATCAACAAATATCATATAGAGAAATATGTCATCTTCCACGGACAAAAAATGAACGAGGAGCTAGATGAATTATTCAACGAAGCGGATTTCGCCATCGGCAGTCTGGCACGCCACCGCAGCGGCATTGAGAAAATCAAGACTCTAAAAAACAGAGAATATGCAGCACGGGGAATACCTTTTATATATTCAGAAACGGACGAAGACTTTGACCTTATGCCTTATATAATGAAAGTTCCGGCCGACGAAAGTCCCATAGACATCCGCCAGCTTATCCGGTTCTATACGGAACTGGATCTGCCGCCTTGCAGAATAAGGGATTCCATTAAAAACTTGTCGTGGAAAGAACAAATGATGAAAGTGATAAACAACCTGTAATACCTCCCGCCTATGATCCGGATCGCCTATTGTACTCCCTCTCTCCATATTCCCGGAGGAGTGGAAAGGGTACTGACCACCAAAGCCAACTTCCTGGCTGAGAGCGGTAATTATGAAATATACATCTTGCTGACTGATGGAAAAAGCAAGTCTCCCTGCTATGCTTTATCGCCCAAAGTGAAAATTATCCAACTGGATATAGACTTTGAAGAATTATGGGAACTTCCTCTGTGGAAAAAGGTACCGGTTTATCTGAAAAAACAAAGAATATACCGACGCAAGCTCTCCGCCGCCTTGTTCCACCTCAAACCGGACATCACTATCTCTTTGTTACGACGGGAAATTAACTTTATCACCTCCCTCAAAGACGGAAGCAAAAAGATAGGAGAGCTGCACGTGAACCGGAAGAACTATCGTAATTTTGAAAAGAACGAAAGCAACTTCGTCAAGGAACTTTTTGCCAAATTATGGATGAAAAGTCTGGTGAGACATTTAGGAAAGCTGGACAAGTTCGTTGTGCTGAGTGAGGAAGACAGAGAGAACTGGCCCGAACTACAAAATGTAAAAGTCATCAGCAACCCTCTACCCTTTCAACCCGGAACATGCAGCAACTTGAACAATAAACGGATAACCGCCGCCGGAAGATATACCTACCAAAAAGGATTCGATTTGTTACTGGAAGCATGGAGCAAAGTCTGTAACCGGCATCCGGACTGGGAATTACATATATATGGCAAAGGAGATAAGACTGCATATCAAGCACTGGCTGGGAAATTGGAACTAAAGAACCTTTTTCTTGAAAATACAACCCCGGATATGATCCGTAAATACTGTGAAAGTTCTATCTTTGTATCCAGTTCCAGATTTGAAGGATTCGGAATGGTCATAGCGGAAGCAATGGCGTGCGGAGTACCTGCCGTATCATTCGCCTGCCCGTGCGGACCTAAAGATATCATCCGGAACGGGGAAGACGGACTATTGGCCGAAAATGGAAAGACAGAAGAGCTGGCCGAGAAAATAATTTATCTGATTGAGAACGAAGAAATAAGAAAAGAAATGGGAAAGAAAGCCCGCATCAATGTACAACGTTTCGCTGAAGACGTAATTATGCAACAATGGATTCAGTTATTCAACAACTTATTAAACGGAACAGAACAATGAAAACAGATTCCCCCTACGACAGAGGAGACATCCATATAAACAAAAACGACAAAGTGCTAGAGATAGGTCCGGGCCATAATCCGACGTATCGCTCCAACGTGGTAGTCGAAAAATTTGTTGACACCAATTATCACCGCTGCGGTGACGTGAAAATATACCCGCATCAGACCTTTGTACATGCCGACGGAGAAAACCTGCCCTTCAAAGACAAGGAGTTCGACTATGTGATATGCAATCAAGTTTTGGAACATGTAGAACATCCCGAAGCATTTGTCAAGGAATTATGCAGAGTGGCCCGACGGGGATACATCGAAACTCCCAGTCTGCTGGGCGAATACTTGTTTCCTAAGAAATCACACAAATGGGTCATACTGGATATAGACAACAAGCTGGTTTTCTATGAAAAAGCCAGAATGCCGGGCAACTATGAAAATGACTATGGAGAATTGTTCCTGAATTATTTGCCTTTCCAATCCCTCCCCTACAAACTGCTGTGGCTGACGGAAGGAGATATCACCTTGAACCGCTACGAATGGAAAAACGAGGTGGAAATATTGGTCAACCCCGAAGATGAATACTACTCCTCTTTCTTCCTCAACAAATGGAACCGGGAAATGGTGGAGAAACTATACCCCCGCCGCTCCGCCCTGACAGAAATGAAGAAGATAATTCACGCCCTGTCCTATCTCATCAAAAACAAATTGAAATCACGATTCAGTAATCACCGGACTCCAATCACACTGTCCGAATATATAAGAACACATGAAGTGGTACGCTGACTATCTATCCATCTATGACAGGCCTTTCACCCAAGTTCCACAAACGGTTATCAACCAAGTGAAAGACAAGATCCGGCAACTGGCAACTCATGCTCCGCTGGTTTCGGTGGTAGCCATCGCCCATAATGAAGAAAAGAGGATATTGAGCTGCCTGTGGTCTTTATGTGAAAACCAACATACCTATCCTGTAGAAATACTAGTCATCAATAATCATTCTACCGACCGCACCGAAGAGGTACTAAAAGAATTAGGGGTCACCTACTTCAATGAATGCCAAAAAGGTCCCGGTTTTGCCCGGCAATGCGGACTGAACCATGCTCGAGGGAAGTATCATCTCTGCATAGACGCCGATACCCTTTATCCGCCCCGGTACATCAGTACCATAGTAAAGGCCTTACAAGAAAAAGAAGTGGTGGGCACATACGCCCTATGGAGTTTTCTCCCCAATGAACATCATTTAGGACTTTTCTTCTATGAGACACTGCGTGACCTCTATTTGAAAATACAAAATCGGAACAGGCCGGAACTCAATGTACGTGGAATGGCTTTTGCCTTCCACACGGAAACAGCCCGGAAAGAAGGATTCCGGACAGACATACTCCGCGGAGAAGACGGCTCCTTGGCACTAGCATTGAAAAAATACGGAAAATTAAGATTCGTCACCGCCCGCAAAGCCCGTGTCCTCACCGGCCATGGCACTATTTCGGCCGACGGTTCCCTATTCAGCAGTTTCAAGAAACGAGCCATAAAAGGTTTAAGAAACTTCACGGCTCTTTTCTATAGTAAAAACGATTACGAAGATGAAGATTCCAACTTGATAAAGTAACGACAAATGAAAATAGCAATAGAAGCCCAACGCATCTTCAGAAAAGAAAAGCATGGCATGGACTATGTAGCTCTGGAGACCATCCGGGAACTGCAAAAGACAGACACACAGAACGAATACTTCATACTGGTCAGCCCAGGAGATGATATCTGTTTGCAAGAATCCGCCAACGTGCATATCGTGACCGTCAACTGGCCGTCCTATCCGCTTTGGGAGCAAATAGGACTGCCGTTGGCTTTGAGAAAAATCAAGCCAGACCTGCTGCACTGCACAAGCAACACCGCCCCTGTGTATGGCAACATTCCACTGGTGCTTACACTGCACGACATTATCTTTCTAGAGAAAAAACAAGGTAAGAACCAGTCCATGTACCAAAGGATGGGACGCCTCTACCGGAGAATCATAGTTCCCAGAATTCTTGCCAAATGCAAGAAAATCATTACCGTTTCTCATTTTGAATGCAACCGCATCAGTAGTTCTCTACACATTAACAGACAACTGCTTGCCGCTGTACACAACGGCTATTCACAACATTTCATACCGGTACGAAACGCACAAACCATCACCGCCCGATACATTGAAGAGCGTCCTTACCTGTTCTTTCTAGGAAATACCGACCCTAAGAAAAATACGGCAAAGGTATTGCAGGCATACAGCATATATTTAAAAAAATCCCGTCAACCCCTCCCTCTGCTTATCGCTGACCTGAAAGAAGAGATCATAGACGGATATCTGAACCGGCAAGGCTTACAGGAAATAAAAAAGATGCTGTATTGCCCCGGATACATTCCAAACACAGAATTACCTGCTGTTTATAGTGGAGCATCCGCCTTCATATACACGTCTCTGCGCGAAAGTTTCGGCATCCCCATTCTGGAGGCGATGGCCTGCGGAACTCCCGTCATCACCTCAAACACTTCCGCCATGCCCGAAATTGCAGGACCGGAGGGTATTCTGATTAATCCGTCCGAACCGGAGGAAATCGCTTCCGCCATCCTTCATTTAGAAGAAGATGCAGAATATTACCAGTCACAAGCCATATACGGACTAGAAAGAGTCCGCCGGTTCTCATGGGAGAACACAGCAAAAAAAATATTGTCAATATACAAAGAAATACTAGCATGAGCACCCTTGAATTCCTCTTCTTCGTTCTTCTCTTCATTGTATTCTACACTTATGTGGGATATGGAATCCTGTTATGGATATTGGTTAAAATAAAACAAAATTTTCTTTTCCCCTACGATACGGACGAACAAGATAAAGAAATCTGCCGGCACAAAGACAACACCGCCCTGCCCGAAATCACCCTGTTCATCACCGCCTATAACGAAGAACAGGTAGTGGATAAAAAAATGAGAAACTGCCATGAACTGGATTATCCCAAAGAGAAACTGCATATCGTATGGGTAACGGACGGCAGCAATGACCACACCAATGAAAAATTAAAGGTTTATCCCGATGTCACCCTATTGTCCATCCCTGAAAGAAAAGGAAAAACAGCCGCCATAAACCGAGGTATGAGATTTGTCACCACACCTCTGGTCATATTCACAGACGCCAATACATTTATCAATCCGCAGGCTGTCCGCGAAATAGTGAAATGTTTCGACCATCCGCGGGTGGGATGTGTGGCAGGAGAAAAACGGGTGGATATGCACAGCACCGGAGGGGCTGCTTCGGGAGGAGAAGGGTTATACTGGAAATATGAATCATGGCTGAAAAAACTGGATTACCAGCTCTACTCCACTATAGGTGCCGCCGGAGAGCTATTTGCCATCCGCACCCCGTTATATGAAGAAATGCCCGAAGACACATTACTGGATGATTTTATGCTGTCCCTACGCATCGCCATGAAACGGTACACGATAGCATATTGTGATACGGCATACGCCTTGGAAAGCGGATCGGCCGATATGAAAGAAGAAGAGAAAAGGAAAGTGCGCATTTCGGCAGGCGGATTACAGTCCGTCTATCGCTTGAAAGAACTGCTGAACCCGCTACATTATGGAATTCTTAGTTTTCAATACATCTCCCACCGGGTACTGAGATGGTCGGTGACACCAGTCGCCTTGTTTCTACTTCTCCCCTTGAATATCCTACTGGCTGCCTGTAGCGAGAACCGTCCGGTTTACCTTTTTTTTCTTCTACTGCAATCCGCATTCTATGCCGGAGGATTCTATGGCTGCTACCTGTCCGCCAAGTCAGTAAAGAACAAATTGCTTTATATTCCTTACTATTTCCTGTTCATGAACATCAATGTGATAAAAGGCTTCTTCTATCTGAAAAGACATACTGGCGGGACATGGGAAAAAGCCCACAGGGCCTAATGTTTACTCACTAAAATGTTTTTTTATCATCTCATGCAAAACGGGAGCCATAATCGGCTTGGCCATATAGTCATCACATCCGGCTTTAAAAGCCTTGTCACGGTCACTATCGTATGCATTGGCGGTAAGGGCTATAATAGGAAGCCTCCCTCCTTTCCGGCGAATTTGTCTGGTGGCTTCCAATCCGTCCATAACAGGCATCTTTATATCCATTAAAATCATATCGGGCTGGTACTCCTCAAACTTCTCAACAGCCTCTTGCCCATCATGGGCACGACAGACTTCATACTCCTTTCTTAATATGATAGATAATAAAAGGTAATTACTTTCCGTATCTTCAGCTACCAAAATCTTTTTCATGTCTTCTTTTTATTGATTACCTTGCAAATTTACGATATAAAATGATATAAACAATATTTTTTTTGTATATTTGCTGTCAGTGATCAATATCACGCATCTAAATTCGCGAAGAGAAACAGTATATTGAGAATCATACTATTAATATGAACATTCCAAGTAATATATTGCACGATAAGCAATATGCAGACCAAATTCTGGAGATTACGGCTGATACGATGTTTTTCGTATATAAAGACGGCACCTGTTTAGACTTTAAGGCTAATACAGCCGATTTTTTTATAAAAGAACAGGATATTATAGGAGAAAATATTTTCTCTTATTTCCCCGTAGAGACCGCCCGGGAAATGTACCTGGAATTTGCCAAGGTACGGGCGGGAAGCAAGCCTTCCGCACGGAATTACAAACTAATATTGGAAGATGATGTGAAATACTACAAATGCATCATCAGCAGGTATGACAAAGAACATTTTATTTTCCAATACAGGGATATCACAGGCCGGAGTGTAGTCAGACTGAAACTGGAAAAGAAACAAAAAGATTTGTGCGAGATAGAAAAGGCCGCAAGCATAGGGTTATGGGCTTACGACTCGTCCACACGGCTCATCAACTACTCGGGATATACCCGGATATTCTGCAATGACGAGGAGGTAAAAGACATTTCTATAGACGAATACATAAACTACATACATCCAGACGACAAGGACCGTTTCAGTCAATGGCTGGAAGAAAACCTGGATGAAAAAGATGCCGTCAATACCATAAACTATAAACTCCTCATAGCTGGAAAGACCATCAATATGAGAATTAAAGCATATCATAAAGAGGTATATATGCAAAAAACCATATTGGAAGGATATATACAGAATACATCCGAGATTGTCTGGAAAGCAGAACGCTCCAACCAACTGAAATCCGCTTTTCTGGCCAATATGAGCCATGAAATCCGTACACCACTGAATGCCATTCTGGGATTCTCACGCATCATAGCCGAAACGGAAAATGCCGAGGAAAGACTGCAATATTACGATATTGTGGAGAAAAACAACATGCGCTTGCAGGAGCTTATCAACGAGATTCTGGACTTATCGAAGATTGAATTGGGTATAATGGAATTCAACTATGCACCCGTATACCTTCATACCTTATGTGAGGATGTAAAAAACACATATAGCTTCAGATGCCAGCCCGGAGTGGAGCTGATTTTAGAGGAGTCCGATCCGTCACTGGTAATCTCGACAGACAGAAACCGGTTATTTCAGGTTTTCTCCAATCTGATAGGTAATGCCACGAAATTCACTGTCAAAGGTTCAATCAGTTTTGGATATAAATTAGCTGGGGAAGAGATTGTATTCCACGTAACCGATACCGGAAGCGGTATTTCCGATGACAAAATAGACAAGATTTTCGACCGTTTCATCATGGCCAACAACCAAGTGCAAGGCACAGGATTGGGGCTTTCCATCAGCAAGATCATTGTAGAAAAATTAGGAGGAAAAATAGCCGTCCGGTCACAAATAGAGGTTGGAACTACATTCACTTTTACACTACCCTACATCTCGGTAAACGGGAAAATGAAACAGGAAGAAAAACAGACATCGGCCTCCGCCAAAGACAAGAACAAGGCTTTCCTCCAGAAAGCGACCATCCTAGTGGCAGAAGACTACCAAAGCAACTATGACTTAATAGCGGCAATAATCGGAAAAATGTATAGGCTGGTACATGCACATGACGGCATGGAGGCTATCATGTACTATGAACAATACAAACCCGACTTGATTTTGATGGATATAAAAATGCCTAACATCAATGGTCTGGACGCCACAAAGGCCATACGGGAAATGTCTGCCGACGTGCCTGTCATTGCCGTGAGCGCGTATGCGTACGAAAAAGACAAAGTAGCTGCCATAGAAAGCGGATGCAATGAGTTTATAACCAAACCAGTATCTGCTGATTTACTGAAAACGACTATCAACAAATATCTAAAACAAAAGTAATTTATGGGAAGGTTAGCCGTATATAAGTTTGCCTATTTTTTATCTATCCTGTTCACATTCTTCATTTTGGGACTTTCCATCTTCGCTTATTTCTCAGGAAAAATAAATCCAGCGGAGAACATGTTTGCCGCATACGTTGCTTTAAGCAAACCCATACTAGTGGCAACCAATGCGATATTATTCATTTACTGGCTCATCAGACTCCGGTATTGGTTATGGATTCCGTTGACCAGCCTGATGGTAAACTACGGATACATCACTTCCATGTATCAGATTTATAACCCAACCAAATATGCCAATGAGAACAGACTGAAAGTAGTGACTTATAATGTCCACTCGTTTGGAAATGAAATCACGGGATTTTCCGCCAAAGAGTTTGCCGAGATGATGAACAAAGAGGAAGCGGATGTACTTTGTTTTCAAGAATACAGAGGCAATGGGGACTTTACGGAGCAGGACTTGCAGGATACGTATGCTAAAACATTCCCTTACTCATTTATTCCCGAAGAACTGAGCCTGGCTATTTACAGCCGATACCCCATCAAACAATCGCAAACAGTAGAATTTCCGAACAGTAACAACGGAGCCATCTGGGCCGACCTGGATGTAAAGGGCATGACGATACGCATCATCAACGTGCACATGCAGACTACCAGCTTTGACAGGATGCGATCCAAAGCAGCGCAGGCCCGGGGGGCACAGGATGCTGAACAGGAAAAAGCCATTTATTTGGACTATTCCGACAATTTTCGGGAAAATACCGTCAGACGCGCCGGACAGTCCGGACTAATCAGTTCGCTGATCAATGCCACAGAATATCCCCTAATCGTATGCGGTGACTTCAATGATCCTCCGGGAACTTTTACTTACGAAACTCTTAAAAGTGGACTGGAGGACGGATTCCATACTGCTGGAGAAGGGTACGGAGCTACTTTCCGGGGCTTTCACCATTTACTGCGGATAGACTACCTGTTTCATTCCTCCTTATTAGAAGGTATAAAATACAAGGTGATTCCTTATGATATGAGTGACCATAACCCAGTATGTCTGGAGGTGGGACTTTGATGAATCACTTACTTCTTCAACGCTACCGAGAAGAAGAAAGTGGAACCTTTCCCCTCTTCAGACTCAAACCATAAACGCCCGCCGTTCTTGATAGCGAAATCCTGACATAGCAACAAGCCTAATCCGGAGCCTTCCTCATTATTCGTTCCGTATTTGCTGAAATGAGTTTCCGTATTCAATAATTTCTTTTGGTCTTCCTCACTCATACCTTTTCCAGCATCTTTTACACTGACTATGACTTTATCCCCCTCTATCCCGGCATTGACCAAAATCTCGGAATCATTATAGCTAAACTTGATGGCATTGCTGAGAAGATTACGCAAGATGGTCTTCATCATATCTATATCGGCATGTACCTCAATCTTCTCATACACTGGAAAGTTCACTTTTATATTCTTCATACCGGCTACCAGATTGAAAATCTCGATAACCGAAGCAATATTCCCTACAATATCAAAATCCTGATAAACTACATTCAGTTTACCTATCTGGCTTTTAGTCCATTTCAATAAATTATCCAATAAGGAGAAAACATCCTCCGTACTTTGATTGGCCATGCTCAGCATATCATACATCTCCTTACCGATCTGTTCGGGCGGCAAACTAAGTATCAACATATTGAGCACCATCTTAATGGACCCCATAGGCGAGCGCAAGTCATGTGCAATGACAGAATACAACTTGTCGCGCCCCATGATAGTCTTACGCAGTTCTTCCGTCTGCTTCGTGATGATCCGCTTGGCGGCAATCAAAGATATCTGATGAGTCACACGAATCACAAGTTCTTCCTTATTAAAAGGTTTGGATATAAAATCATTGGCTCCCACCTTGAAGCCCTTCACGATATCAGCAGTGGTATTCAAAGCGGTCAGGAATATAATAGGAATATGCTGCGTTTCAGGATCGGCTTTCAGTCGCTCAGCAACTTCAAAACCATTCATCTCGGGCATCATGACATCTAATAAAATCAAATCAGGGCAGGCATTGACCGCTTGAGATAAAGCCTCCTTTCCATTACTGGCAGTTACCACCTTAAACTTCTCGTTTGCCAACAGCACTCTCAGCAGCAAAACATTAGAAACTACATCGTCCACAACCAAAACAGTATATTCAGAATGCTTTATTACTACATTTACATCCGATGTCATAGGCATATATTATTTAGCTAGAACACTCTTAAAATAATCAATCACTTTCATCAGTCCCACCTCCAGATGGACATGAGGCTCCCAAGCCAGCTTTTCCTTTGCCAGGGTGATATCCGGTCTGCGCTGACGAGGATCATCATGAGGCAAAGGTTTGAAAATAATGTCAGAATGAGAACCTGTCAGTTCCAGCACCTTCCGGGCCAGTTCAAAAATGGAAAATTCACAAGGATTTCCTATATTCACCGGTCCTGTGAAATGGTCTTCCGTAGCCATCATACGTATCATTCCCTCCACCAAATCATCTATATACTGAAAGCTGCGTGTCTGCTTTCCGTCTCCATAAATGGTAATATCCTTGTCCTGCAACGCCTGCACCACAAAATTGGAAATCACACGACCGTCATCGGGCAACATATTAGGACCATACGTATTGAATATGCGGATAATTTTTACTCGGACGCCATGTTGCCGGTAATAATCCATACACAAAGTCTCGGCACAGCGCTTTCCTTCGTCATAACAAGAGCGGTAGCCTATCGGATTGACATTTCCCCAGTCCCCTTCCCTTTGGGGATGCGACAACGGGTCTCCATATACCTCACTGGTAGAGGCTTGAAGTATTTTCGCCCTATTACGCTTTGCCAGCCCCAACATATTGAATGTACCGAAGACAGCCGTCTTCGCTGTTTTAATAGCATCATGCTGATAATGTATAGGAGAAGCGGGACATGCCAGATTGTATATCTCGTCCACATCCGTCCAAAACGGATTGATTATATCGTGTTCTATCAGTTCAAAGCGCGGATGCCCGGTCAGATGGCTGATATTCTCTTTACTCCCTGTAAAAAAGTTATCTAAACATATAACGATATTACCTTCCTTTATCAGGCGAGTACATAGATGTGACCCTATAAATCCTGCGCCTCCCGTTACTAGGATTCTTTTCATTCCCCTTACTTTTACGTTATTTAATGTTTAGCAAAAATAATTGATTCCCTTCACTTGTGCAAACATTTAAAACAAGATTATTCATTATCTTTGCAAATACTTTATCAAAAAGAGATTTATATGAAAAAATATCCTTGTATATTAAGTATAGCAGGTTCCGATTGCAGTGGAGGAGCCGGCATACAGGCCGACTTGAAAGCAATCTCTGCCCTGGGTGGTTATGCTGCGACAGCCATTACCGCAATCACCGTACAAAACACGTTGGGAGTACGTGCCATACATCCCATACCACCGGTATATGTGCGTGGACAGATAGAAGCCGTAATGGAGGACATCCGTCCGGATGCTGTCAAGATAGGCATGATTAATGATGTGGAAATAGTTAAAGTCATAGCCTCCTGCCTCCGTAAATATCAACCCCGTTTCGTTGTATTCGATCCGGTTATGATATCGACCAGCGGACACCGGCTGATAGAAGAAGATGCCATCAACGCACTGACCCAGGAACTGATGCCCCTGTCCAGCCTGATTACGCCCAATCTGAGTGAGGCGGAAGTATTGACAGGACACCGCATGGACAATGTAGAAAAAATGAAGATTGCCGCACCGGAGTTATTAAAATATGGCTGCGGAGCCGCTTTGCTAAAAGGAGGGCACCTGGAGGGAGGTAAGATGTGTGATGTATTGCAGATAGCCGGAGAAGAAAAACCTCATCTCTTTGTTTCAGACAAAATAGAAAGCAAGAATACACACGGAACAGGCTGTACTCTTTCTTCCGCCATCGCTACATTTCTGGCATTGGGATATGATATGCCGCAGGCAGTAGAACATGCAAAAGCATACGTCACCGGAGGCATCCATGCCGGGAAAGACATACATATAGGAGAAGGACACGGCCCGCTGAACCACTTCTACGCCCCTGTCCCGATGAAAATAATACGATAATATGCTAATTACCATGCGGTACATAACGCAGCCTATTCGCAAATTGCCTCATTATTATTCCGTAGTTCCGGAAGAAATAATTAACTTTGCAACGTTTTTAAACCAAAATAGGAAAAATATGAAAGCATTTGTATTCCCCGGACAGGGAGCACAGTTTGTAGGTATGGGTAAAGACCTGTACGAAAACTCGGCTTTAGCCAAAGAACTTTTTGAAAAAGCAAACGACATTTTAGGATACCGCATCACAGACATCATGTTTGAAGGTACTGACGAAGACTTGCGCCAGACTAAGGTAACTCAACCTGCCGTTTTTCTGCACTCGGTCATTTCAGCTCTTTGCATGGGCGACGACTTCAAGCCCGAAATGACAGCAGGACACTCATTGGGTGAATTTTCCGCATTGGTTGCAGCCGGAGCATTGTCTTTCGAGGACGGTCTGAAACTGGTCTATGCACGTGCTATGGCCATGCAGAAAGCTTGTGAGGCACAACCCTCTACCATGGCTGCCATTATCGCCTTGCCAGACGAAAAGGTGGAGGAAATTTGTGAAGCGGTTTCCAAAGAAGGCGAAGTAGTAGTGGCTGCCAATTATAACTGCCCGGGACAAATTGTGATCTCAGGTTCTATTGAAGGAATCAATAAGGCTTGCGAGCAAATGAAAGCTGCCGGAGCCAAACGTGCCCTGCCGCTGAAAGTGGGAGGCGCTTTCCACTCTCCGCTGATGAACCCTGCCAAAGTGGAACTGGAAACTGCTATCAACGCAACAGAAATTCATATTCCGAAATGCCCTGTATATCAGAATGTGGACGCTTTGCCTCACACAGATCCTGCTGAAATCAAAGCAAATCTGGTGGCTCAGCTCACTGCTTCCGTACGCTGGACTCAGACAGTAAAGAATATGGTTGCCGATGGTGCCGATGACTTTACCGAATGTGGACCAGGTGCTGTGCTGCAAGGACTGATCAAGAAAATTGACGGATCGGTCAACGCACATGGAATTGCTTGATAAACAATCCATAATCACCACAAATCTCACTGATTGATGATCTGGATGATATGTGGAATAACAACAGAACGCAGACTGACACTGATTCTTCTCCAAAATCTTTCGTGTCAGTCTGCGTTCTTGTTTTCCATAAAATCCAATCTGTATAAACCTGTATAATCTTTGGTGAATCTGATAAAGCCCGTCTTTTTCTATGGTATTTCACAAAAAAATTGTAAGTTTGTCGGTAACTAAACGGGATTACGCTATGAATGAATTTAAATATAACATTGGTTATGCCCTGAGCGGAGGATTTATAAAAGGATTTGCCCATTTGGGAATTATGCAGGCTTTGCACGAACATGGCATCAGGCCGGAAATACTTTCCGGAGTAAGTGCGGGTGCTCTTGCCGCTGTTTTTTATGCCGACGGCAAAGAACCTTATCAAATTGTTGAACTTTTCGAGCACCATTCATTCAAAGAGCTGACTACTTTCTCTATCAACAAACAAGGTCTGCTGAAATTGGACAGTTTCATTGATTTCCTAAACAGCAATCTGGAATCGAAAACGATAGAAGAATTAAAAACCCCCACTGTTATTACTGCCACAGACCTGGATCACGGACGCATTGTTTCCTTTAGAAAAGGAAAAATAGCCGAAAGACTGGCTGCTTCCTGCTGCATGCCTATCTTATTTGCCCCCATACGCATCAACAACACATATTATGTGGATGGAGGAATCCTGATGAACCTTCCGGTAAGCCCCATCCGCAAAGAATGCGAGAAAGTGATAGCGCTCAATGTAGATCCGCTGGTAGCAGATGAATACAACAAGAATGTGGTGAGCATCGCACTCAGAGCCTATCATTTTATTTTCCAGGCCAACACGCTGCCTCAAAAAGGAACTGCAGATTTGTTGATCGAATCATACGGACTGGAAGAATACAGCAACAGGGAACTGGAAAGAGCCGAGGAGATATTCGAAAAAGGATACAATACAGCGACAACACTCCTGGACAGACTGCTTCTGAAGAATGGAACAATTTGGAGATAAACAAAAAATAAAATGGATACACAAGAAAAAATCATTATCTATCAGGTATTCACCCGTTTATTCGGGAACAATAACCTGCGTTGCAAACCTAATGGTTCATTAGAAGAAAACGGCTGTGGCAAAATGGCTGATTTCACGACAAAGGCTTTAGGCGAGATCAAAGCACTGGGTGCTACACATATTTGGTATACAGGTGTCATTGAACATGCCACACAAACCAATTATACCCGCTATGGCATCAAACCCGATCATCCCGCAGTAGTCAAAGGAAAGGCCGGATCACCGTATGCCATCAAGGATTATTATGATGTAGATCCTGACTTGGCAACCAGTATTCCGGACCGTATGAAAGAGTTCGAGAATCTGGTAAAACGAAGCCACAAAGCCGGATTGAAAGTCATCATCGACTTTGTCCCCAACCATGTGGCCCGCCAGTATGGTTCGGACGCCAAGCCTGAAGGAGTGACCGATCTGGGCGAGAAAGATGATGTGACAAGGGCTTTCAGCCCTAACAATAATTTCTATTATATTCCGGATACAAAGCTGGAAGGCAGTATCGACCTGCACCGCGGCGCAGCGGAACCTTACATAGAATTTCCGGCAAAAGCAACCGGCAACGACCGTTTCGACGCATGGCCCAACTCCAATGACTGGTATGAAACGGTGAAACTGAATTATGGCATAGACTACATGAACGGTCATAGCCGCCACTTCGATCCGATTCCGGACACATGGGTGAAGATGCGTGACATCCTGCTGTTCTGGTCTGCTAAAGGCATTGACGGTTTCCGCTGTGATATGGCAGAAATGGTTCCTGTAGAATTTTGGGGATGGGTGATTCCGCAAATCAAAGCCGAACATCCGGAACTGATTTTCATTGCCGAGGTCTATAATCCGGGAGAATACCGGAATTATCTGTTCAATGGCAAATTCGACTATTTATATGACAAGGTAGGTCTGTATGATACGCTGCGCGCCATTACCTGTGGATGGGAATCAGCAACCGCTATTCCACAACGCTGGCAAAGCCTGGGCGGCATCGAAAAACGAATGCTCAACTTTCTGGAAAATCATGATGAGCAGCGCATAGCTTCCGATTACTTTGCCGGAAACGGCTCAAAGGCCATACCCGCAATGATTGTATCAGCCTGCATGAATACCAATCCCGTCATGATTTACTTCGGACAAGAACTGGGAGAACATGGCATGGATACGGAAGGTTTCAGCGGACGTGACGGAAGAACCACTATTTTCGATTACTGGAGCGTGGACAGCATACGCCGCTGGCGCAACGGGGGCAAGTTTGACAATAAATTTCTGAATGAGGATGAAAAGCAGTTGAAGCAATTCTATACCCGTCTGCTGAATATATGCAACAGTGAAAAAGCCATACGGGAAGGTGTGTTCTTTGACTTGACCTATGCCAATCTGGCCGGATGGGTGTTCAACGAACATAAGCAATACGCCTTTTTACGAAAACAGGAAAACGAACTGATATTAATTATGGTCAACTTTGACTCCATACCGGCACGTTCAGCCGTCAATATTCCGCAACATGCGTTTGATTATTTAGGCATCCATCGTTATGGAGAATATGAGGCAACCGAGTTGCTGACCGAAAACACAGAGAAGCTGACGCTTATGCCGGATAAGACAACTCCCGTTTTACTGGATGGAATGAGTGGAAAAATTCTGAAACTCAAGCTATAGTTTCTCACTACAGATTACTCAGATTAATACAAAGATTGATTGCAACAATCAATTAATTGGATTTCAATCTGTGTAATCTGTGGCAAAAACATTTTACCTTCAAGAAGGTACAAATTAGCTCATTGTCCTATCTCTTCAACAGACCGATTCTCAAGTTCAGTTTAAAATAGCAGGCTCCGTTCTCACGTTCCAAGTATCCGTACTTATCTTTTTCAGTAGAACTCTTCTCAAACCGGGAGTTAGCAAACAGAAAATCGGCAAAGGTCTGACGGTCGGCTTTCTGATAGCAAAGCACCTCCCCGCTACCATCTACAAGCAGAAAACCGGAAATGGCAGAATCCGCTCCATTAAATATCTTGGCAGGACGCATCCCCAAAGCCAGAGCCATAAGGAACTGCTTCATCTTGTATTCATAATAGCCATGTTTATGGATCAACTCATCCTTTATTTTCAATGGATTGATTTGCTCGACCGCTTCTGTCAGATCACTAATTCTGGATATGCCATCCAAATGCATGACACGCAACATCTCGCCCAACATACGGGGAAAATGAAGATCTATCATGCAGAGATTACTACGGAACACCTTATCGGCCACATCATTATATTTCAAGACTCCTCCCAGACGTTCTATCATCAGCATACGCCCTGCCACATCGTCTTCTTCACCAAAAGCATTAATTTTATTTATAGTAGGAGTAGCGAACTTAACGCCTGTCTGCTCAAACTTCAAGTTGGCAGTACGGCCTCCATCCAACAACGGGAACATAGCCCCCAAACGGGAACGAACACAAAAACCTACCAACGGAGCCTCTATACTATAAAAAGCAACATAGAAATCAGTACGGTCATCCGTCTTTGCCTCCAAATCATAAATGGCGACTTCATCCAAAAATTCCTCCACACCATCGGGAGACATCACATCATTCCCGCGACTCTCTTTGACGGCCGCAAAAATCAACTCTGCCACAGCCACAAAATCCTCACGGGCTATCCGCTTGTCCATTTTCTCCCCACAAACATGTACAGTCGCCTCATCCTCCAGAATATAACGGCGTGTTCCGTCATGTTCCTCACGCTGTATCATTGCCACAGGAAGTTTTTGCGCTTCATTCCTTTTCACATCAGGCGTACCTGCATACACATATCCATCCGCCAACAAGCGGAAAAAGGCGTAAAGCTCGCCCCACTCTCTCTTCGTCGCTTCAAATGCCATATCTTTTTTCTTTTTACTATCGCCTACTATTTTATAATGGCTGCAAAGATACGCAAAAGAAGTTTTAAAAAACAGGTTTTCGAGAAAAGCAAATCTTAAACAATGTTATATAGCATACTTTTCAAGTCTGATTATTTGCTATTTTCCAAAAAGTCCGTACCTTTGTAATGTGTTTTTCATAGTATTAGATTTAAGGTTAACAAAGATTGGAGCAAGGCGTTGCTCCTTTTTTTATTTATAAATCAATAAAAACTTGTCTATCATGGAAATAAACCAGGCAGCCCCCAAATTTCAGGATGCGTCAATCGCACCTATGCATACCACGGAGCATGTGGTAAACAGAACAATGGTCAATCTTTTCGGATGCGGACGGGCAGTATCAGCCCACATAGAACGCAAAAAGAGTAAACTGGATTTTGCCCTGCAAGCATGTCCGGAAAAAGCGGATATTGCAAAAATAGAAAATACTGTAAACGAAGTCTTGCGAAGTAATTTGCCCGTCACCATGGAATTTATTTCTCAAGAGGAGGCGACAGGTCGCTTCGACATGAGGCGTTTGCCAAAAGAAGCCTCGGAGACCGTGCGGATTGTAAAAGTAGGCGATTATGATGAATGTCTTTGTATAGGACAGCATGTGGAGAACACATCCATGATAGGTACATTCAAAATAATAAGCCACGATTACAAAGACGGCATTTTCCGTATGCGGTTTAAACTGATATAGAACGATATAAAATATAGAATCCCCATCAACAAACCCACCCTATTTTTCTTTTTTATGAGTAGATCCGCCTTTTTAGGGAAGAAAAGACGAATTAATCCACATTACTGATTACCTTTACACACTTAATGAAACAAATACCTAATTTTAAACCATGTCATTATGAAAAGAAACTGCAACAGTACCAGATGGAAGAAAACAGCTGTGCTTACACTAGCTATTCCACTGGTTTTGGGAGCTTCCCCCGTATGGGCTGCCTCCCACCCGCCTATGCCTTATGAAACAGTACAAACCCATGCTAAAATTATCGGCGTAAAACAAATAAACCCTACCACAGTCGATGTATTGTTCTCGAACAATCAACGAATGACCGTGGACTTTTACGGGGAAAACATATTCCGCTTATTCCAAGATAATTCCGGAGGTATTATCAGAGCCCCGGAAGCCACACCACAAGCGCAAATTCTTGTTGACAACCCCCGCATACCTCTGTCGATGCTGAATGTGGAAGACACGGACGGAACGATCACCATCAGTACGGCAAAAGTAAAAATCCAGTTGGATAAAAACACCTCTTTACTGAAAGTCATCAACCTGGACACACAATCCGTGGTACTGGAAGAAAGTGAACCTGTAATGTTCGATAAAGACAGAGTGACGGTGACCTTGAAAGAAACTCCCGAAGAATATTTCTATGGCGGCGGCGTACAAAACGGAAGATTCTCACATAAAGGAAAAGCAATCGCCATCGAAAACCAGAATAGCTGGACAGATGGCGGAGTAGCTTCCCCTACTCCTTTCTATTGGTCCACTAACGGATACGGTATTCTGTGGTACACTTTCAAGAAAGGGAAATACGATTTTGGAGCCGAGAAACAAGGAAGCGTGAAATTATCCCATGAGACAGACTACCTGGACTTATTCTGTATGGTCAGCCATACCCCGACCGCTTTGTTGAACGACTTCTACCAACTCACCGGCAATCCCGTCCTGTTGCCCAAATTCGGCTTCTATCAAGGACACCTGAACGCTTACAACCGCGATTACTGGAAAGAGGACGAGAAGGGAATTTTATTCGAGGATGGAAAACGCTACAAGGAAAGTCAGAAAGACAACGGTGGCATCAAAGAGTCCCTGAACGGTGAGAAGGGTAATTATCAATTCTCCGCCCGCGCCGTGATAGACCGTTACAAAAATCACGACATGCCTTTAGGATGGCTGCTGCCCAACGACGGATACGGAGCCGGATATGGACAAACGGAAACATTAGACGGAAATATACAAAACCTGAAAGATTTGGGCGACTATGCCCGCCGTAATGGAGTGGAAATAGGCTTGTGGACACAGTCCGACCTTCATCCCAAACCCGAGATAAGTGCCTTGCTGCAACGCGACATCGTAAAAGAAGTGAGAGACGCCGGAGTGCGGGTACTGAAAACAGACGTAGCATGGGTGGGGGCAGGATACTCCTTCGGTCTGAACGGTGTAGCAGATGTGGGACAGATCATGCCTTATTACGGCAACAATACCCGGCCATTCATCATCTCTCTGGACGGCTGGGCCGGCACCCAGCGCTATGCCGGTGTATGGAGCGGCGACCAGACGGGAGGAGAATGGGAATATATCCGTTTCCATATCCCCACTTATATAGGTTCGGGACTGTCCGGCCAGCCGAACATCACTTCGGACATGGACGGCATATTCGGCGGTAAGAATGCAGCAGTCAACATACGCGACTTCCAGTGGAAGACATGGACTCCCATGGAACTGAACATGGATGGATGGGGAGCAAACGAAAAATATCCGCACGCCCTGGGCGAACCCGCCACCTCCATCAACCGTATGTATCTGAAACTAAAATCAGAACTGATGCCATACGCCTACAGCTTCGCCAAAGAGGCGGTGGACGGACTGCCCATGATCCGTGCCATGTTCCTTGATTTTCCCAATAAGTACACACTGGGAACAGCCACCCAGTACCAATATATGTATGGAACTGATTTTCTGGTAGCCCCCGTTTACCAGAACACACAAGCCGATGCGGAAGGCAATGACATCCGAAATGGAATCTATTTGCCCGAAGGTGAATGGATAGACTATTTCTCCGGAGAGAAATATAAAGGAGGACGCATACTCAACAATTTCGCCACCCCCTTATGGAAACTTCCCGTTTTCGTGAAGAACGGCGCCATCATCCCTATGGCCAACCCAAATAACCATGTAGGTGAAATAAACAAAGGGCTACGCATCTACGAAATGTATCCCCACAACCATACCATGACCGTGGAGTATGACGATGACGGAATCACCGAAGCATACAAAGACGGAAAGGGAGTCACCACCTTTATCGAATCAAATGTAACCCCCAAGAGCACTGTCATGATTACCGTACACCGTACTCAAGGCAACTTTGACGGATTCGTAAAGGAGAAAGCAACCGAATTCAGGATCAATGTAACTGAAAAACCGAAAGCGCTTTCCGCTAAAATAGGAAAAAGCAAGATAAAACTGACAGAGGCTGCCTCTATGAAACAATTCATGAATGGAGAAAATACATTCTATTATGACGCAGCACCTAATCTGAATAAGTTCGCGACCAAAGGAAGTGAGTTTGAGAAAGTGACAATTACCAAGAACCCCCAGTTGCTCGTCAAACTGGCTGCAACGGATATCACCGCCAATCAGATTGACATGGTCATCAAAGGATTCCGCTTTGATCCCGCTGACACCTACCGGGTCTCTTCAGGCATCCTGTCGGCTCCGCAAGCGGAAGTGACAGCCGAACACACAGAAGCTTATACGCTGAAACCAAGCTGGAGCAAAGTGCCTCACGCCGATTTCTACGAAATAGAGCTGGACGGCATGATTTACACCACGATTAAAGATACCGAGTTGCTGTTTGACGCACTTTCCGCCGAAACAACTTATGCCTTCAAGATACGCGCCGTAAACAAAGACGGAGTTTCCGAATGGAATGAGTTCAAGGCTACCACCAAATCCAACCCGCTGGAATTCGCCATCCGCGGCATCAAGGGAGAAATTACCGCCAAAGACCAGCCCGGTTTCGAGATAGACCACTTGTTTGACTTTGCTGAAACAGGAGATGTATGGCATACCGAATACGGAGCCAAAGCCACACCGTTTGACATGATTCTGGATTTAAAGACCATCAACCAATTGGATAAATTCCATTACCTGCCACGCCAAGATGTCGGAAACGGTACTTTACTGAAAGGCAGCGTATGCTACAGCCTCGACAAAAAGCACTGGACGGAAGCCGGGAAATTTGAATGGAAACGAAACAGTGACGTGAAAGAATTCCTGTTCAAAGACAGACCGGACGCACGCTACATCAAACTATCCGTAACAGACGGAACGGGCAATTATGGTTCCGGCCGCGAACTTTATGTGTTCAAGGTTCCGGGAACGGAAAGCTATCTGCCGGGAGATATCAACAACGATGGCAAGATAGACAACAATGACCTGACTTCTTATACCAACTATACGGGTTTAAGAAAAGGTGATTCTGATTTTGAAGGCTATATCAGTGTTGGCGACATCAACAAGAACGGATTGATTGACGCTTACGACATCTCTGTAGTCGCCACGCAGCTGGAAGGTGGAATAGATGAAACCAACGCTTCACCGGAAGTAGGTGGAAAGCTGGAAATAAGTACCCCAAAACGTCATTATAGCAAGAACGAAATAATTGAAGTACGCGTGAAAGGTATTGATTTGAAAGCAATCAATGCACTAAGTTTTGCTTTACCCTACGACCAACAGAAGTATGAATTTGCAGGTGTGCAGCTCATCCATCTGAATGAAATGGAGAATCTCACTTACGACAGGCTCCATAGCAACGGCAACAAGGCACTTTATCCTACTTTTGTCAATTTGGGCAATAAAGCGCTTCTTGATGGAACAACCGATCTATTTATCCTCAAGTTTAAGGCCAAGCAGAATGTGACCTTCGATTTACAGATAAAAGATGAAATACTGGTAGATCAAAGACTGGATAGTAAATAGTAGTTAGTGATTAGTGGTTAGTAAGGTTAGTGATTAATGGGTTGCGCTGTCATTCCGCAAGGTCATTAATCACTAACCATTAACCACTATAATCATTTATATTCCGCCCAGCTCTTGATAGCGATGTCATCCACCGTCATGGTGCAGAAAGCATTGATAAACGCGCTTGCCAGACGGGCATTGGTAATCAAAGGCACATTCAGGTCGATGGCGGCACGACGGATCTTGTATCCATTGTCCAACTCCCCTGCTGTCAGGTTCTTCGGGATATTGACTACCATGTCTATCTCTTTCCGGTGCAGCATATCCAGTGCCTGAGGCTGCCCTTCCTCACTGGGCCAGTACACGCGGGTATTCTCCACCCCGTTCTCGGTCAGGAAGTGGGATGAGCCTCCGGTGGCATAAAGTTTATAACCTTTCTTCTGTAACATACGGGCCGCTTCCAAGGTATCCGCTTTCTGCTTGGCATTACCTGTAGAAAGCAACACGCTCTTTTCCGGAATACGATAACCCACAGACAGCATAGCCTTCAATACGGCACACGAAGTATCCGTACCAATACAACCTACTTCACCGGTAGAGGCCATGTCTACCCCCAATACCGGATCGGCTTTCTGCAAACGGTTGAAAGAGAACTGGCTGGCCTTAATACCCACATAATCCAACTCGAAAAGATTCTTGTTCGGTTTCTCTACCGGCAGTCCGAGCATCACTTTGGTAGCCAGTTCGATGAAGTTTATCTTCAACACTTTGCTGACGAACGGGAAGCTGCGTGAAGCACGAAGATTACATTCAATCACCTTGATATCATTATCCTTTGCCAGATATTGGATATTGAACGGACCGGAGATATTCAATTCCTTGGCTATCTGACGGGAGATGCGCTTGATGCGGCGTACCGTCTCCACATACAGTTTTTGCGGCGGGAACTGGATAGTAGCATCCCCCGAATGCACGCCGGCATATTCAATGTGCTCACTGATAGCGTATACCACAATCTCACCATTCTGGGCCACAGCATCCATTTCCACTTCCTTGGCGTGTTCAATAAACTGGCTCACTACCACCGGATGTTTCTTTGATACATTGGCAGCCAGTTTCAGGAAGCGTTCCAACTCTTCTTGATTGGAGCAGACATTCATGGCGGCGCCACTCAGCACATACGAGGGACGCACCAATACAGGGAAACCTACCTTGTCAATAAAGGCATGGATGTCTTCCATAGAAGTCAATGCGCTCCATTCGGGCTGGTCCACGCCAATGCGGTCCAGCATGGCCGAGAATTTATCACGGTCTTCGGCATTGTCAATGCTCTTGGCACTGGTACCGAGGATATTTACATTTTGCGCATCCAGACGGAGAGCCAGGTTATTGGGAATCTGACCGCCGGTAGATACAATGACTCCATGAGGGTTCTCCAGTTCGAGAATATCCATCACACGCTCGAAGGTCAGCTCGTCAAAATACAGACGGTCGCACATATCATAGTCGGTAGAAACCGTTTCGGGATTATAATTAATCATGACACTGCGGTAACCCTCCTTACGGATAGTCTGCAAAGCCTGCACGCCACACCAGTCAAATTCCACCGACGAACCGATGCGGTAAGCGCCCGAACCCAGTACCACGATGGATTTATGGTCGCCTAAGTACTTCACATCATTGGCCACACCGCTATACGTCAAATACAGATAGTTGGTCTGTGCAGGGTACTCGGCCGCCAAGGTATCGATTTGTTTCACTACCGGAAGGATTCCCACCTGCTTGCGATGATTACGCACATACAGAATACCGTCTTCCATATCTCCTTCGTAGCCAATGGCACGGGCTATCTGGAAATCGGAGAATCCCTGCACTTTCGCCTTGCGGAGCAACTCGTCCGGCATATCGGTAATCTGCTTGTGGTTATTGCCCCATTCGTGCATCTCTTTAGAAGTGTCCATGATGTGCTGCAATTTCTGCAAGAACCATTTGTCAATCTTGGTCAGCTCATGAATCTGGTCTACCGTGTAACCTGCACGCATGGCTTTGCTGATCACGAAGATGCGCTTGTCCGTCGGCTCACGAAGGGCTTTGTCCACGTCTTCTATAACCAGTTCCATATTCTCTACGAAGCCATGCATTCCCTGGCCAATCATGCGCAAACCTTTCTGAATGGCTTCCTCGAAAGTACGTCCGATAGCCATCACCTCGCCCACCGATTTCATGGACGAGCCCAACTCACGGTCCACACCGTGGAACTTGCCCAAGTCCCAACGGGGAATCTTGCACACCACATAGTCCAGTGCAGGTTCGAAGAATGCGCTGGTGGTCTTTGTCACCGAGTTTTTCAAATCGAACAACCCGTATCCCAAACCTAATTTGGCGGCAACGAAAGCCAACGGATAGCCGGTCGCTTTGGAAGCCAATGCAGATGAGCGCGAAAGACGGGCGTTGACCTCAATGACACGGTAATCTTCCGATTCGGGATCGAAGGCATACTGTACATTGCATTCGCCCACAATGCCGATATGGCGAATGATACGGATAGCCAGTTCACGAAGTTTATGATACTCCGCATTGGTCAGTGTCTGCGAAGGGGCGATCACGATAGACTCGCCGGTATGGATACCCAGCGGGTCGAAGTTTTCCATATTACATACAGTGATGCAGTTATCATAACGGTCACGGACCACTTCATATTCCACCTCCTTCCAGCCTTTCAAACTCTTTTCCACCAATACCTGCGGCGAGAAAGAGAAGGCCTTTTCAGCCAGAACATTCAACTCCTCTTCATTGTCACAGAAACCTGAGCCCAAACCACCCAATGCATAGGCGGCACGGATAATGACCGGATAACCTAATTCTTTAGCGGCGCGACGGGCATCTTCCAGGTTTTCCACCGCTTCACTCTTGATGGTCTTGACATTGATTTCATTCAGTTTTTCTACAAACAATTCACGGTCTTCAGTATCCATGATGGCCTGCACGGGAGTACCCAGCACACGGACATTGTATTTTTCGAAAATACCTGCTTTGTACAGTGCCACCCCACAGTTCAAGGCAGTCTGGCCGCCGAAAGACAGGAGCACGCCATCCGGACGTTCCTTTTCTATCACCTTCTCTACAAAATAAGGAGTAACGGGCAGGAAATAAATCTGGTCTGCCACCCCTTCGCTGGTCTGCACAGTAGCAATGTTCGGGTTGATCAGAACCGTTTCAATCCCTTCCTCCTTCAAGGCTTTCAATGCTTGCGAGCCCGAATAGTCGAACTCTCCGGCCTCGCCAATCTTCAAGGCACCGGAACCTAATAATAATACTTTCTTTATTTCGTCTTTCATACTTGTTCTTTTTAATACACGGTTTATAACAACTTCACAAACTCATCAAACAGGAACTCGGTATCCGTAGGTCCCGATGCAGCTTCCGGATGGAACTGTGCCGAGAACCAAGGTTTGGTTTTATGCCTGATGCCCTCGTTGGAACCATCGTTCATATTGATGAACAGCGGTTCCCAATCGGTTCCCAATGTATTATTATCTACCGCATAACCGTGGTTCTGGCTGGTAATGAAACAACGTTCCGTTCCTACCATGCGCACCGGTTGGTTATGGCTGCGATGACCGTATTTCAATTTATAAATGGTGGCGCCTCCCGCTTTGGAAAGCAACTGGTTCCCCATACAAATGCCGAAGATAGGCTTGTCGCTCAGGCTCATCGCCTTGCGGATATGCTGTACCGCCTCATCACAGGTATCCGGGTCACCCGGGCCGTTCGAGATAAACAATCCGTCATACTCCATCCCTGTAAAGTCATGGTTCCAAGGAACACGGATCACTTCCACATCCCGTTTCAGCAGACAACGGATGATATTTGTCTTTACACCACAATCCACCAACACCACTTTCTTCTTACCTGCACCTTCATTGTAACGAATCACTTCCTTGCACGATACTTTATCTACATAATTGATACCTGCATACGTTGCTTCGGGCACATTGCCGGGCTCATCATCAAATACGATTTTTCCCATCATTACCCCATGTTCGCGAAGGACTTTGGTCAGTTCACGGGTATCGATGCCTGTAATGCCCGGCACTTGCTCACGCTTCAGCCAGTCGGCCAGACTTTCTTCCGCATTCCAGTGACTGTATTCTTCACTGTAATCACTTACAATAATCGCTTCGGCATGGATACGTTCACTTTCCATAAAAGTGGCCAAGCCGTTGGGTTCGATAGTAAAGGGAGGTACCCCGTAATTACCGACCAACGGGTAAGTCAAGGTCATCAACTGCCCCGCGTATGAAGGGTCTGTCAAGCTCTCAGGATAACCGGTCATAGCGGTATTAAACACCACTTCACCGGCTACCGGTTTCTCATAACCGAACGACTTGCCCGGGAAACGGCTCCCGTCGTCAAGGATCAATGTTACATTTCTCATCTAATCTATCTTGAATGTTATTCTTTAGAATTGATATACTTTTTCTATATAGTCTATAAACGCCTGGTTCACCAGCTTCACTCCACCCGGAGTAGGATAATCCCCACTGAAATACCAGTCGCCCGTATGGTTGGGACACGCTTCATGCAATCCTTCCAGTGTCTGATAAACAATTTCCACTTTCGCCTGCGTACCCTTCGGAGTGAGAAGTTCCACCATCTTGGCAGCAATCTCCTCGTTGGTAAAGGGGGCGTAAATCTCTTTCACATAATTCACCATCTGCTCTTTGGGCAATCCCACCTGGTCTTTCGATTTGTTGTAAGCACGGGCTATCACATCTTTCATATCCCGTTCTTTCAATAAATCGATAGCAGCCTTGAAAGCGATAAACTGATCCATGCTGGCCATATCAATACCGTAATAATCAGGATAACGTACCTGTGGCGAAGAAGAGACAATGACGATTTTCTTGGGATGCAGGCGGTCGAGGATGCCGATAATGCTCTGCCTCAACGTAGTACCCCGGACGATACTGTCGTCAATAATCACCAGATTATCCACATGAGGTACAAGGCTTCCGTAAGTAATATCATATACATGAGCGGCCAGGTCGTTCCGGCTGTTGCCTTCGGCAATAAAGGTACGCAGCTTGATATCTTTGATAGCCACTTTCTCACTACGGATACGCCAAGACAGGATTTTCTCCAGTTCTTCGTGATTGGGATGATGTCCCAAAGCCTCTATCTTCTTTACTTTCAGTTCATTCAGATAATTGTCGAATCCTTCCAGCAGTCCATAGAAAGCCACTTCCGCCGTATTGGGTATAAAAGAGAATACGGTATGCTCCACATCATGGTCTATCGCTTTCAAGATAGGATTCAGCAGTTTCTCGCCCAGCAGCTTTCTTTCTTTATAAATATCCACGTCGCTTCCCCGGCTGAAATAGATACGCTCGAAGGAACAAGCTTTCTTCTCTTTCGCCCGGTTGATCTGTGCCAGGCGCATCTTTCCTGTCTTGCTCATAAGGATGGCCTGCCCCGGTTGCAATTCATTGATGCTTCCGGCAGGTACATTCAAGGCAGTCTGAATGACGGGACGCTCAGATGCCAATACCATGATTTCATCGTCCATGTACCAGAAGGCCGGACGAATGCCCCACGGATCGCGCACCGCAAAAGATTCACCGCTACCGGTCATACCGCAGATCACATAGCCTCCATCCCACTCCTTGCTCGAAGTCTTGAGGACATTGCCCAGGTCAATGCGGTCTTCTATGGCGTGAGTGATATCCATGCCTTTCAGGCCTTCCTTCTCACATTCCACATAGAGGCGCTCCACCTCGCGGTCCAAACGGTGGCCCACTTGTTCCAGCATGATATACGTGTCGGCATATTTACGCGGATGCTGGCCGTCGGCAGTGATACGTGCGAAAATCTCATCCACATTGGTCATGTTGAAATTACCGCACAATGCCAGATTCTTGGCACGCCAGTTATTACGACGCAAGAACGGATGCACGTAGGAGATACCGCTTTTTCCGGTAGTGGAATAGCGCAAGTGCCCCATGTACACCTCTCCGGCAAAAGGAAGGCATTTCTTAGCATATCCGGCATCATGCAATTGTTCGGGTGCTAAATCCTTGAAATGATTTTGCACCGTACCGAATATCTCTGTTATCGCCCCTGAACCTAAAGCTCTTTCACGGAACATATATTCTTCACCGGGATTGGCCTCCAGTTTGACACATGCCAGTCCGGCGCCTTCCTGTCCACGGTTGTGTTGTTTTTCCATCAGCAAATACAGCTTGTTCAAGCCATACATCCAAGTTCCATACTTTTCCTGATAATATTCCAGCGGTTTCAGCAGTCGTATCATTGCGACTCCGCATTCATGCTTTAACGGTTCCATGCTCTCTTTTACTCCTTAAATTAATAGTTCATTTTCTGATTCTTAATAAAAACATCCCAAGGGTGTGACAAGATCTTCTGTTGTTTTTTTCAAACTTACGGCACATTTTTCAAGAGTTATGCCAAAAACGTCCGGGAACTTCCTGCATAATCTCCGGCAGCATCGCCTTCTATTCCACTGTTACCGATTTCGCCAGATTTCGTGGCTGATCCACATTCTTCCCTTTGCAAATGGCTACATGGTAGGCCAATAACTGCAAGGGGATCGTAGCTATCAACGGTTCGAGGCACTCTAATGTTTCGGGCAATTCAATGCAATCATCGGCCAGCTTGCTGACCACCGTATCCCCTTCTGTGACCAAAGCGATTACTTTTCCCTTCCGCGCCTTGATTTCCTGTATGTTACTCATTATCTTTTCATACATCGCATTATGCGTAGCTATCACAACAACAGGCATTTCAGCATCAATCAATGCGATAGGCCCATGTTTCATCTCGGCTGCGGGATAGCCTTCAGCGTGAATATAAGATATCTCCTTCAACTTTAACGCACCTTCCAAAGCTACCGGGAAACTGTAGCCCCGTCCCAAATAGAGGAAATTATGTGCATAGGTGAAAATACGCGACAGTTCCGCTATTTTAGGATTACTGATCAGTATCTTTTTTATTTTAGCCGGAATCACAGTCAATTCCCGGATCACTTCCAGGTATTTCTCATCTGTCATACTCCCTTTCTCTTTTGCCAGCGTCAGCGCCAGCATGGTAAGCACGGTTACCTGTCCGGTAAATGCCTTGGTGGACGCCACTCCTATCTCCGGTCCTACATGAATATAAGAACCGGTATCTGTGATGCGCGGAATGGATGAACCTACCGCATTGCATATACCATAGATAAAAGCTCCTTTCTCTTTCGCCAGTTCTATGGCAGCCAGTGTATCAGCCGTCTCGCCCGATTGTGAAATGGCTATTACCACATCGTCTTCATGAATCACCGGATCACGATAGCGAAACTCGGAGGCATATTCCACTTCTACCGGAATACGGCAGAAACTTTCTATCAGTTGTTTTCCTATCAATCCGGCATGCCACGAAGTTCCGCAAGCCACAATTACAAAGCGACGGGCCTTGAGCAGGCGTTCCTTATGATCAATTACCGCCGACAATACTACTTTATCACCGTCCGCATTGATGCGTCCACGCATACAGTCGTTAATACAATCGGGTTGTTCGAATATCTCCTTCAACATGAAATGCGGGTATCCCCCTTTCTCCAATTGTCCCAGATTCATTTCCACCGTACGTACTTCGGGATTTTGAAGCACGTTGTCCAAATTGACGACTTCCAGTGTCTTGCCTCTGCGAATCACCGCTATCTCCCCATCTTGCAGATACACCACTTTATCCGTGTACTCTACAATCGGAGTAGCATCCGAAGCCAAAAAGAATTCATCCGTTCCTATCCCTACCACCAACGGACTGCTTTTACGAGCTGCAATAATCTCATCGGGATTATTCTTGTCGAGCACCGCTATGGCGTATGCGCCAATCACTTCATGCAGAGCCAGCTGAACGGCAGTAAGTAAATCTAAATGGTTGGAAAGCTGGAAAAATTCAATCAACTGGACGAGAACTTCGGTATCTGTACTACTTTTGAAGATGATCCCCTTTCTTTGTAGTTTTTCTTTCAGGGTAGCGTAGTTTTCAATAATACCATTGTGGATAAGAGCAAGATTTTCGGAAGAGGAAAAATGAGGATGGGCGTTAGCCTGACAAGGCTCCCCGTGAGTAGCCCATCGGGTATGGGCAATACCAATTGTACCGGAAACGTCTTTTGGGGAAACAAAAGCCTCCAGATCCGAGACCTTTCCTTTCGTCTTATAGACGTTCAACCTCCTTTTTTTATCAATCAATGCGACTCCTGCGCTATCATAGCCCCGGTATTCCAACCGCCTCAGGCCTTTTATGAGGACAGGGTAAGCATCTCGTTTTCCAATGTAGCCTACTATTCCACACATAATTCAATAAATATATGTTCTGATTCGGCTGCAAAGATACAAATATCAATTAACATAAATGCAATAAAAAACCATAAATAATTGACGAAAGCGACAAAAAGCAAAGAATACAAATCGAAAAGAAATATTTTATTCATTTTTTTAATAAATATGAGATCTTACATTATTAAAGTAAATCCACTAAATTCTGTTACAATCTAAAAGCAATCAGCAGGCAGAACAGACAATGTGTAAGCATCGAAAGTAGAAGAACATCTTTTTATTAACACAAACCACTTATTCTATAACAAAAAGAAATAAATTTTCTACCTTTGCAAATAAATTGAAATACAAATCAATGTTATCACAAACTAAAGACAGCTATAATGGTAAAAAGAGAACAAAATGGTCTTTACAATGCAACCAACGAACATGATGCTTGTGGTGTAGGTATGGTAGTCAACATTCATGGCAATAAATCACATGAACTGGTAGACTCCGCATTAAAGGTATTGGAGAATATGCGCCATCGCGGTGCGGAAGGAGCTGACAACAAAACCGGCGACGGCGCTGGAATTATGCTACAAATCCCCCACGAATTCATCCTTTTGCAAGGCATCCCCGTACCCGAGAAAGGGAAATACGGAACCGGACTAGTGTTTCTGCCCAAAGATGAAAAAGAACAGGCCGGTATCCTAAGTATTATGATTGAGGAAATAGAACGCGAAGGACTGACACTGATGCACCTGCGCAATGTACCCACCAATCCCGATTGCTTAGGCAAAGACGCACGAGCCACCGAACCGGATATCAAACAAGTGTTTATCACCGGAGTGACAGATGTGGAAAACTTGGAACGTACTCTCTATATTATCCGTAAAAAGATTGAAAAACGTGTCCGGCATAAAGATTTCTATATCGTTTCACTATCGGGCAAAAACATTATATATAAAGGGATGCTTTCGTCCATGCAGGTGCGCGAGTACTTCCCGGACTTGACACAACCTTATTTTACCAGTGGATTGGCATTGGTACACTCACGCTTCAGCACCAACACATTTCCTACATGGAGTCTGGCACAACCTTTCCGTCTGTTGGCGCATAATGGTGAAATCAATACCATCCGTGGCAACCGAGGATGGATGGAGGCACGCGAAAGTGTCCTCTCCTCCCCGGCATTGGGGGATATCAAAGCCATCCGTCCCATTATTCAGCCGGGTATGAGCGACAGTGCCTCACTGGACAATGTGCTTGAATTTTTTGTGATGTCGGGATTGAGTCTGCCTCATGCCATGGCAATGCTGGTTCCCGAATCATTCAATGATAAAAACCCGATCAGTGAAGAGTTGAAAGCGTTTTACGAATATCATTCCATCCTGATGGAACCTTGGGACGGACCTGCCGCCCTATTGTTCAGTGACGGACGCTTTGCCGGAGGAATGTTGGACCGCAACGGTCTACGCCCTGCCCGCTACCTCATCACCAACAATGACATGATGGTAGTGGCCAGTGAGGTAGGTGTGATGGACTTCGAACCGGGAGAGATTAAAGAAAAAGGGCGTCTGCAACCGGGAAAAATACTGATGATTGACACTGAACAGGGTAAAATATATTATGACGGGGAACTGAAAGAACAATTGGCATCGGCCCGTCCTTATCGCACCTGGCTGTCTACCAACCGCATCGAACTCGATACTTTGAAAAGCGGGCGCAAGATAGACAACCGGATAGCCGGTTATGACCGTATGTTACGCACCTTCGGCTTCTCGCGTGAAGATATAGAACGCACCCTCATACCAATGTGTAACACAGGGGCCGAACCTGTCGCCTCTATGGGTAACGACACGCCGCTGGCAGTTCTCTCGGACAAACCGCAGTTATTATTCAACTACTTCCGCCAACAATTCGCACAGGTTACCAATCCGGCTATCGACCCTATCCGTGAAGAATTAGTCATGTCGCTCACCGAATACATCGGCGCCGTAGGAATGAATATCCTAGTACCCAGCGAAAGCCATTGCAAAATGGTACGTTTGCCCCATCCCGTACTAAATAACACCCAACTGGACATTCTCTGCAATATCCGATATAAAGGATTCAATACCGTGAAACTCCCCATCCTATTCGAGGTAAGCAAAGGAAAAGCCGGACTACAGGAAGCGCTAAGTAATTTGTGCAAGCAGGCCGAGCAATCCGTAACCGACGGGGTAAACTATATCATTCTGAGCGACCGTTCCGTTGATGCGGCTCATGCCGCCATCCCGTCCCTGCTGGCGGTAAGCGCCGTCCACCATCACCTCATCTCTGTTCAAAAGCGCGTACAAACCGCATTGATTGTAGAAAGCGGTGAGATTCGCGAAGTGATGCACGCCGCCCTGTTACTGGGATATGGGGCCAGTGCCATCAATCCGTACATGGCCTTTGCCATACTGGATGAACTGGTGAGTAAAGGCGATGTACAGATGAATTACGAAACGGCCGAAAAGAATTATATCAAAGCTATCTGCAAAGGCTTGTTCAAAATAATGAGCAAGATGGGTATTTCTACGATCCGTTCCTATCGAGGCGCAAAGATTTTTGAAGCCGTAGGGGTCAGTGAAGAATTATTGAGAAGTTATTTCGGCACACAGACATCAAGCATCGGAGGTATTCGTCTGGAAGAAGTCGCCAAAGATGCCATCGCCCTGCACGATACCGGATTCTCCCCGAAAGAAGTGAGCGACATTTTACCACACAACGGACTATTCTCCTTCCGTAAAGACGGAGAACGGCATGCTTGGAATCCGGAAACCATCTCCACCCTACAGCTAGCCACCCGACTAGGCAGCTACAAAAAGTTCAAGGAATTCACCTCTATGGTAGATGAAAAAGATTCCCCCCTCTTCCTGCGCGACTTCTTCGGGCACAAACGAAACCCTATTGATATTGAAAAGGTGGAGCCGGTAGAAAACATCGTGAAACATTTCGTGACAGGAGCCATGTCTTTCGGTGCTATCAGCAAAGAAGCACATGAGGCGCTGGCACTGGCCATGAACAAACTGGGTACACGCAGCAATACAGGTGAAGGGGGTGAGGACAGCGACCGCATTACCGGCACTTACGAAGGTATCTCACTATGCAGCAAGACCAAGCAGATAGCGTCGGGACGTTTCGGAGTCACCACCGAATATCTGGTTCATGCCGAAGAGATTCAAATAAAGGTAGCCCAAGGCGCCAAGCCGGGAGAAGGAGGACAATTACCAGGATTCAAGGTAGATGAGGTAATTGCCAAAACCCGCCACTCCATTCCGGGCATCTCACTGATTTCCCCTCCGCCCCACCATGATATTTATTCCATCGAAGATTTGGCCCAATTGATATTCGACCTGAAAAACGTAAACCCACAGGCACGAATCAGTGTGAAACTGGTAGCCGAAAGCGGCGTAGGAACCATTGCTGCCGGCGTGGCCAAAGCGAAAGCCGATCTGATTGTCATCTCGGGAGCGGAAGGAGGAACCGGCGCATCGCCTGCATCGAGTATGCGGTATGCAGGTATCTCGCCCGAAATAGGGCTGAGTGAAACGCAACAGACATTGGTACTGAACGGACTCCGCGGACAAGTTAAACTGCAAGTGGACGGACAGTTGAAAACCGGACGGGACATTATCAATATGGCTTTGCTAGGTGCAGAAGAATTCGGTTTCGGTACCACCGCATTGATTGTGCTGGGATGCGTCATGATGCGCAAATGCCACACCAACACCTGTCCCGTAGGCGTGGCCACCCAAGACCCCGAACTGCGCAAACGTTTCCGCGGACATTATAAATATGTAGTGAATTATTTCACTTTTCTGGCACAGGAAGTGCGCGAATATCTGGCTGAAATGGGATTCACCCGATTGGAGGATATCATTGGACGGACAGACCTGATTGAAATACAACAAGCACCAAGTGAGAAAAAATCCTCGCTGCTGGACTTCAGCAAACTATTGCACAGAGTGGACAACGGAGCTGCCATACACCATGTCATGGAACAGAAACACGACATTGCCCATGTAAAGGACGTTACCATTCTGGCCGCCGCCCGGGAGGCCATAGAAAACAGAAAAGAGATTTCTTTGGAATACACCATTGCCAACACAGACCGTTCGGCAGGTGCCATGCTCGCAGGGGCAGTTGCTAAGAAATACGGCCAGGCAGGACTTCCGGAACAGACCATCCACATCAAATTCAAAGGTTCGGCAGGACAAAGTTTCGGTGCGTTCCTGACTCACGGTATCAGTTTCAAGCTGGAAGGTGAAGCAAATGACTACTTGGGCAAAGGACTGAGTGGCGGACGCATTGCAGTACTGCCTCCCGTGCGCAGCAATTTCGATGCGGAAAAGAATACCATCGCCGGAAATACCCTGCTATATGGCGCTACCGATGGTGAGGTGTATATCAACGGACGAGTGGGTGAACGCTTCGCCGTCCGCAATTCCGGAGTGACAGCCGTGGTAGAAGGTGTAGGCGACCACTGTTGCGAATATATGACCGGAGGACGAGTCGTGGTACTGGGGGAAACCGGACGGAATTTCGCTGCCGGAATGAGTGGCGGTGTGGCTTATGTATGGGACAAAAACCACAACTTCGATTATTTCTGCAACATGGAGATGGTGGAGCTTTCTCTCATCGAGGAGGCATCTTACCGGAAAGAACTTCATGAGCTGATCCGTCAGCATTACCTCTATACCGGTTCCAAACTGGCACGAACAATGTTAGATGACTGGAATCACTATGTGGATGAATTTATCCAGGTAGTACCTATCGAATATAAACGAGTATTGCAAGAAGAACAAATGCGCAAGCTACAGCAAAAAATAGCTGATGTACAAAGAGATTATTAATACATCACACAAATTATCAACAAAGAAATACAACAAAAATATGGGAAATCCAAAAGCATTTTTAACCATTCCGCGTCAAGAAGCAGGCTACCGTCCCATTCACGACCGGATATCAGACTATAGTGAGGTGGAACAGACCTTGAACAGCCGTGACCGGAAACTTCAAGCTTCACGCTGCATGGACTGCGGCGTTCCTTTCTGCCACTGGGCCTGTCCGCTGGGCAACAAGCAACCCGAATTTCAGGACGCCCTCTACAAAGGCAAATGGGAAGAAGCCTACAAGATATTGAACGAAACCAATGATTTTCCTGAGTTCACAGGCCGTATCTGCCCCGCCCTCTGCGAGAAGAGCTGTGTGCTGAAACTGAGCATGGACTCCCCCGTCACCATCCGCGAGAATGAGGCGGCCATTGCCGAAGCAGCCTTCCGCGAAGGTTATATCAAACCCCGGCACATCGAACGCAACGGACGGAAAGTAGCCATTATCGGCGCCGGACCTGCAGGACTGGCTGCTGCCAACCAACTCAACGGAAAAGGTTACACTGTGACCATCTTCGACAAAAATGAGGCTCCCGGCGGTCTGTTGCGTTACGGTATCCCCAACTTCAAGCTGCACAAACCCATCATCGACCGCCGTATCCGGGTGATGGAAGAAGAGGGCATTCTTTTCAAAATGAACAGCGACATGGATGTACGGCAACTCCCCAAAGGTTTTGATGCCTACTGCATCTGTACCGGAACTCCGACCGCGCGTGACCTGACTGTTCCCGGGCGCGAACTGAAAGGTATCCACCTGGCACTGGATATGCTGGCGCAACAAAACCGTATCCTTGCCGGCATGACGTTCCCGAAAGAACAATTGGTTACCGCCAAAGGTAAGAAAGTACTAATCATCGGCGGAGGTGACACCGGCAGCGACTGCATCGGAACCAGCAACCGGCAAGGTGCTGTAAGCGTCACCCAAATCGAAATCATGCCCCAACCGCCCGTAGGACAAAATCCAGCCACTCCATGGCCCCAATTCCCCCTTGTGCTGAAAACCACCTCTTCCCACGAAGAAGGATGCAGCCGCCGGTGGTCCCTCGCCACTCATAAGTTTCTCGGCAAAAACGGTAAAGTCTGCGGTGTAGAAGTGGAACAGGTGGAATGGATCCCCAATCCCGATGGTGGCCGCCCTACCATGAAACCCACAGGAAAGGTAGAAGTGATTGAAACCGATCTGGTTCTTCTGGCAATGGGATTCTTAAAACCCGAACAACCTGAATTTCCTGAAAATGTCTTTGTAGCGGGAGATGCCGCAAGCGGAGCCAGCCTGGTGGTACGTGCCATTGCCAGTGGACGGAAAGCAGCAACGGACATAGACCGTTTTCTCACTAAAAGCAATCCATATTAACCAACAAAAACAAATACAACTATGTGTGGAATCATCGGAATATTCAACATCAAACAACAAACACAGGAACTGCGCCGGAAAGCCTTGAAAATGTCCCAGAAACTCCGTCACCGCGGACCAGACTGGAGTGGAATCTATGTGGGCGGCTCTACCATCCTGGCTCACGAACGTCTCTCCATTGTAGACCCTCAAAGCGGAGGCCAGCCTCTATACAGCCCCGACCGGAAACAAATCCTTGCCGTAAACGGAGAAATCTACAACCATCGGGATATCCGTGCAAAATACGCCGGAAAATATGAGTTCCAAACCGGAAGCGACTGCGAAGTCATTCTTGCCCTATACAAAGACAAAGGCATCCACTTTTTGGAAAATTTGAACGGCATCTTCGCCTTTGCCCTCTATGATGAAGAGAAAGACGATTTCCTCATTGCCCGCGATCCCATCGGTGTCATACCTTTATATATAGGTAAGGACAAAGAAGGAAAAATATATTGTGCCAGCGAACTGAAAGCTCTTGAAGGATTCTGCGATGCATACGAACCTTTTCTTCCCGGTCATTACTATTGGGGGAAAGAAGGTAAGATGACCCGTTGGTACGTTCGTGACTGGTTTGAATACGAAGCCGTAAAAAACAATAGTGCTTATTGTCAGGATATACACGATGGACTAGAAGAAGCTGTAAAACGCCAACTGATGAGTGATGTGCCCTATGGCGTACTTCTTTCCGGCGGTCTGGACAGTTCCGTCATCTCTGCCATTGCCAAAAAATATTCCAAGAAACGTGTCGAAACCGATGACAAGAAAGACGCCTGGTGGCCTCAGCTCCATTCTTTTGCCATCGGTCTGGAAGGTGCGCCCGACCTGGTAAAAGCCCGCGAAGTAGCCGATTTTATCGGAACTGTCCACCATGAAATCCATTACACCCTTCAGGAAGGTCTGGATGCGCTTCGCGACGTTATTTACTACATTGAGACGTATGATGTCACCACCGTCCGTGCGTCTACCCCAATGTATTTGCTGGCACGCGTCATTAAAAGCATGGGAATCAAAATGGTACTGAGTGGTGAGGGCGCTGATGAAGTGTTCGGCGGCTATCTATATTTCCATAAAGCTCCTACCGCCCAAGCTTTTCACGAAGAAACCGTCCGCAAACTGAGCAAACTCCATTTATACGACTGTCTCCGCGCCAATAAATCGCTGGCCGCATGGGGAGTGGAAGGACGTGTGCCATTCCTGGACAAAGATTTTTTAGATATAGCCATGCGCCTGAATCCCAAGGCCAAGATGTGTACCGGAAACACAATCGAAAAGAAAATAGTCCGTGAAGCCTTTGCCGATATGTTGCCCGAAAGTGTGGCATGGCGTCAAAAGGAACAATTCAGCGACGGTGTAGGCTATAGCTGGATTGATACGCTGAAAGCCGTGACTGCCGAGGCCGTCACGGACGAACAAATGACACATGCTGCCGAGCGTTTCCCCATCAATACTCCGATGAACAAGGAAGAGTATTATTACCGAAGCATCTTCGAAGAACATTTCCCCAGTGAAAGTGCGGCGAAAAGTGTGCCGAGCGTTCCCAGCGTTGCCTGCTCTACCGCTGAAGCTCTTGCGTGGGATGCCGCCTTCAAGAACATGAACGACCCCAGCGGCCGTGCTGTGAAAGGGGTACACGAGGAAGCCTACTCCTAATGAAATAACAACAAAAGCGGATTATTTTATAAAAATTATCCGCTTTTGTTTTCTCTTTTTCAAAAGAAAGCTATATATTTGCATCGTTTTTGAAAAAGGAGTTGCCGAAATGGCTCAGTTGGTAGAGCAATTCATTCGTAATGAATAGGTCCCCGGTTCGAGTCCGGGTTTCGGCTCAAGGGGCTCAAAAAGCCCTTTTTTTTATTTTTGCGCCAATACTCTATAAATCAACATAATACAAACCTAATCTGCTGAATTTCAACGATATCGCACAACAATTGATAACACATTAATTGTTACTGTGCATTATTTATCATTACATGATTAAACCATTTGTGATACCAATTTGTTCTTGGTATCACAGCTGGTATCACACTTGGTATCACATTTGCCATAATTAACAATTTATAAACTAAAAAAAAGTATGGAAACATGGAAAATCAAGCCGGTATTCGACAGAAAGAAAAAGGCAACACCGGAGAAATCAGCGAAGGTTGAAATCGAGATCCAGTTCTCGAGATCGGAAAGAAAGTGGATATCCACCGACATAGAGCTATACTCCAACCAATGGGATGGTGAATTTGTCGTTCGTCATGCAAATCTTAACGAACTAAACAAGCGTATAACTAAGTATATTAATAAATTCGAGGATATTATAAAGACCATTAGAAGAGAGGGGAAGGATGTCAATCTTAAGAATTTCAATCTGTTCTATGATGACAAACATATTAAGTCCGCCTCTTCGTTCATTGACTTCGCATACGATGAATTACAGCGTAGAAATATTAGATGGTCCACAAAAAGGGCGCACTTAATAGCACTGGATGCATTGAAGCGTTCCGGTGCAATTAAAACATTCGACGACATCACGCCTGAAAATATAGCATTATTTGACAGATTTCTCAGACTTGAAGATCCTACAAGAGGACAGACTACCATACACGGATACCACAAGAGGTTAAAGCCGTATATAAACGAAGCTCTCCGTCTTGGCCTCATCGACGACACGCCATACAGGATATTCAAAGACAAGCATGGAAGATACAAGACAAGACAACCACTCTCTATGGAAGAATTACAAGCTATACGAAATCTAGAACTTAATGACAGGCAGCTATGTAAAGTCAGAGACCTGTTTGTATTCCAGTGCTACACAGGACTATCATGGGTTGACTTATCCATGTTCAACTACGATGAATGCACAGTTGAGCACAATGGTATTATATATATAGACGGAGAACGCATCAAGACCGGTACCAAGTTCTATACTCCTATACTTATCCCCGCAATGGATATACTCAAGAAGTATAATTACAAATTCATGGTGCCAACCGTACAGTTCTTTAACAGAAGCCTTAAAATCATAGCGGAACTTGTCGGTCTTAAAAAACCTCTTACCAGTCATATTGGTCGCCATACGTTTGCGACTACTGTCGTCCTTGCCAACGATGTACCAATTGAGGCATTATCCAAAATGCTTGGTCACACGAAAGTATCAGTAACACAGATCTACGCCAAGATCCTAAACAGCTCCGTTGAAAAACATTCTGAGAAGTTAAACAGCATCATTTAATCATACCTATCCTATGGGTTATCCTATCTATCGGATAGCCCATAGACATAACAACACTATCTTCGCCAGTATGGCTACCGGAATTAATCTATGGATGCACCTAACTAAACCCTCCATCTCATCATCGCAAGCAGTTGACAAAAAGTCCAATGTGGAATATCATCTAACAAGTCCAACAATATGTCTATATCATGATCCATACTGCATTGAGGTCATATACTCCCATATCTTTCCTTGCGGACCGTCCTCGTCAGCGAAGAAGAATAGATAACCGATTTGAAGAATCTAATTTTCATATTTCCAGTTATATCCTCCACACAAACATTTTTTACGACCAGATGCATTTCGGTTTATATTAGAAGGTTTTAACCCAAGAGTTTCACAGGCTTCTTTAATAGAAGCCCATCTTTTAACAAATTCCAAATCTTTAGTATATTGTAATATAGGTTTGTATTTCTTTTTATATGGATCATACGCTGGAATTATATCTTTTGAGCGCGACCATAAATATCCACCGCAGCTTTGTCTCCCCCTTAGTCCGCCACGACTAACTTCTGCAATTGTCATGGCTGTCAATCCTGTTGCTCTGCTCGCCTCTCTTGCACTTTCGTATTCTGAAATAAATTCTCCATTAATGCTAAATTGATATACTCTCTTTGGAGCTGTTTTTCTTTTGCGTTCAATTTTGGTTTTTATAGATTTTCTTAATGCTTCATGCGTTTTTGAATTAGATTGAATGTTTTGTTGAGATAAAGGATTGCGCATATTTTCAGCATGAGTCACCCATCACAGATTTTCTAACCTACAATCTGCTCGATTTGTATTAATATGGTCAATTTCAGGTTTGTTATCCGGATTGGGGATAAACGCTTTAGCCAAAATGCGGTGCAAAGAATATTGCCTGCTTTTCCCATTTTTGCATAACGTAACACAAGGATAGCCAACAGAATTAATTCTAATTCTCTTGAATCTCCCCTTAGAGGTGATGATAATCCCGTTTTTCTGAATAATAGTACGCTGTAATGAGCGTACTCTACCGAGATTACTTACCTCGTACAATCCCTCATAGCAAACTACAGGCTTCCAAATTTCTTTCTGTTCCATTGAACCGACATTTTTAAGTTACACCGACAAAGGAGAGTAAGGAAAGGCTGTCGGTTTGCCCTTGTCAATAGGTAGCTACTCCTATCTATCCTTACAATACAAAATTACTACTTTTTAACGACATACACAAGAGATATGTCACATTTTATTCTTGCAGCAAATGTAATCCCACGTTTTGGTTGCAGACCCCTTGCCGTCTGCACTCCAGTCCTCGTCTGCAAAGAAAAACAGATAGCCGATTTTCAGAATATCAGCATCTTCAAACTTCTTGCAAAAATCGGAGTAGGCTAAATTAAACGCCACAAACCTGTCCCACTTAGTCGTACCACTCGGAAACGTCATTCCTTTTGTAGCCTCCTCAATCTGCTCACAAGTCCAATACGCACCCATGTGCGGCTTACCCTCCTTGTCCGTGTACTCTATCTGAGACACGTCGTGCAAGGCGAACTCCTCGTTATAGTGACCGCCGGACATCTTACCGTACACCTCACGCATAAGCCGCCAGTATTCTTTCTTATTCGTCTCCTTCATCGGCTTTATGAAGTCAGAGACAAGTTTTGTAGTCTCCCACATTACGGTTTCGCCTTTGCCCTTACCGTATTTTTCAATAAGTTCGTATAGTTCCATGATTATTCCTCCTCTTCTTCAATGCCTGCAAGCTGGATTTCAGTTGTATTGCTTTTTTCTACAATCTTTTTCTTAATCTCTTCCAACTCCGCTCCTTGCTTTTTCACGCGTGCGAAAATCTGATCAAGGATACACGGGATCATATCCACCTCTCCATCAGCAAGCAACTGACACTTGCTGCAATCCCCTATACATTTTCCTTCCACTCTCATAATCACCCCTTTCTCAAATTGTTAATCAACGTTCCTCCTCTTACTGACAACAGAGACTTAACGCCTCCGTTCTTGATCATTCCGAACAGCTCGAACAGATCATCCCGGTGTTTTTTAAAAAACGGATACATGCTGATTATCGTCCGGCTCGTAAGAGCACGCGTATTTGACAGCTCGTTAAATGCCGTCTGTACGGCCTCTTTCTGCTCGTCATTCTCGCAATCTATAACTATATACAATTTCCTTAGTGCCATAATCAATCGGGTATTTTATCAAAATCTATATCTTCTTTCTGGTGTGGAGGTGGAGAAGCGTATGTGTTATCATTAACCTGCTCCACCTTCTTCCCTGTGAACAGCCCTGCTACAAACGTCAGAGCCGGAACTCCATACTCAACTACCTTCGGGTGCTCCTCTATATAATTGGCTATTTTGGTGGCCATAGATAGGTACTTGTCAACTCCTTGTGGTTCCGGCTCGATTTTCAGCGGGATACCCATGTTTTTTGCGAATATATCCGCAAACTCATTGGCTTTCTGCGCTGCCTCCAGCGGGTCAGCGTGCTTCTCCTCGGTCATATACATCAGCATATAACTGAAAGCCTCAGCCCTCGTAGTAAACCTCAGCTCCGTCTGTGGCTTCTTCGCTTGAAACATGGAAAGTCCCATCATTTACTTTTTTTTGATTTTTCCTCAACAGGGATCTCCGCTCCGGATATCCCATTAATCATCTGCATGGCATTACCCATGATATCATTAATGGTATCCGTATCGCTGCTCACCTCCGGTATGTCAGCATCCCCGACAACATAAGCCTCAATTTCCGCCGCTTTCGCAACCACATCCTTCTGAGGTGTACCGGCCCCCATTATAGCTACAGCCTGCTCTACTGCAAATTGTCTTATCTCTATTTTTGAAATCATAGCCTCATCTTTTAAAAATTAAATAAAACGAGGGTGGAAGACCACCCTCTAAAACTTAACTACGGCAAGTCTCGTCTACTGTAACCTGCGTGGAAGCAAGGTTATAGGTTGAACGCTGGTTGAACTCACGTCCGCCACATCCGCAACCGCAATTATTCCGATTTCTTCCGCATCCGTGTCCATTGTCGTAGAACACCTCGCGGTTCAGTTGGAACAACTGGTCACCGAAGTTCGCCTTCATATCTCCAACACCTTGCACTGTTGCTGAAATCGCACCATTGGCAGCGTACAACTGCTGTCCGGCCCAGCGTACATCAGGCTCCATACAGTTAACACGTCCTGTCAAGTTAGCCAGACCAACCGCAAACTGAGTACGCTCATTGCAACTGTTATGCCAACTATAAACAAAAAACGCAATGACAATGACAGCAGCAATCACCCATAAGGCAGTGGTTGATCCCCATCCCTTCTTGTGCTCACATTCAAGCTCTCGCATTGCAGCATACTCCTGTATGCTCATACCTGTAATATTATCCATAATTATGATTTTACACGTCACGATCAATATTGACCGCACGACAAATTACGGTACAAATTGTTTGTTTGTAAAACAATTGTTTGTTAGCTCGTTGTTAATTGATTGTAAGTTGTTTGTTATACTCCATTTGCACAGCCTGTTTTTGAAATTGTTTTTAAGTCTGTTTACTCTCTGTTGCGAAAGCCCTGTAAGGCAAACTATCTCCTTCTCTGTTATGCCGTTCCCGGACAGCACCCTAACCAGCAGCGACCGCGCGTCTACACACTCCTCCCTGTTGCTACCAAACATATCATGCTCCCCCACTCCGGTCACCCTGCATATCACACCCAACACCTCTTGATACAAGTCGTTTATTCCCATTTTGAAAAATATTTAAGGTTTAAGAAAACAAAACACCCATGGTTATTGTTAAAGCCAATGAAGGCCGTAGCAAACCACGGGTGCTTATCTCCTTAGCCGACTGTCAATCAATTCGGGAGAACGGCCTTCTTTATCCTCTGGGCCGTAAAAGATCAAACTCTTATTATAATATGTCGTTTATAGCCACGCTTCTACCTGTGGCATTCTGAGAATATCATCAATTTGTTGCTATTTCATTTTTTACCTCCTTTCTATTGATTACCATATTCTATAACTTATCCCCGCGACAACCGAAGGAGAAAAGCCATCCTTACTGAATCCATAACCAGCAGTTATCCCAAATCCCCATCTTCTAGGTTTTATCTTAACCATGTGATAGATGTCATTCGTTACTGTCAGTGTTTTTGAGTAAACATAGATACTATCTATGTTAGATCTGTAACCACTCACATAAGCGATGTAGTCACTATCTCTGTATATCTTCTGTTCGATAGGAAGAACCGTATCTCCGACATGGATCGTGTCACCATCATGCCAACATAACACAGGGGAAGGAAGATAGTACTTGACTGTATCTCTCCTTACAATAATACTTGTGTTGAATACCGTATCCGTTCTTGCCTCTATAACTGCTTCGGGGGATGGCTTTACAAACCATCCTAAACCGAAAGCGAATACAATTATTAATATGGAAGGAAGCCATTTCATATTATGTATTTAAATAAGCACCAATAGCAATGCTATCGCTACCGCAATCCATATATAAATTCGTTGTCTCATAAGCTTAATACCTGTTTCCTGTTACTTCCATCAGCCTTGTAACTGACGTGTACCCATGCAAAATTGCTTTCATCAATCAATTGATCATAAGGCAGGTTCTTTCGGATATACTCAAACAACAACTTGTTTTGCTGTCTGTCCCCAGTGTCAATATCAGCAGCTTCCCCCTTCATGTGCTGCGAGGGCTTGCTTCCCTTGACAGCTGCATTAAGTTCCGGACAGCGATATCCGCTGTTAACTATTATAGGCTTCCCCCACCATGTGCGCAACGGGTCGAGTACGTTATCCACCAGTGCAGTCAGAGCAGTCACATGTTCCTGTCTGCATCTATTGTTTATACCCAAGCGGTCGGCAGTCGTTGACCTACAGAGTTCCGCAATCGTAAAATACTTCATTTCTTTTCCTCCTTACCCTTGAATTGCTCGATCAAATGATTAAACTTGCTGTTAATATAGATACTTATCCCAAAAACACTACCTGCATACAACAGGCATTGGGCGAACAGCCATAACACACTATCATGTATATGCCCTATTGGCTCCGAACACACAAAACCAGCAACCGACAATGATGCTCCCAATACAAGCATACCTACAGCAGTTGAATACTGGATGTTTTCTTTTGTCTCCTTTCTCATCGTGCAAACTTTTTATATAAACTTTCTATCCTTTTTAATGCCGGCAATTACGCGTTTTGGGTTACCCGATTTCTGGACTTTACTCCAAAACAAAAAGAGCCTGCCACGGATATCAATCCGAAGCAAGCTCATTGTCTTATATATATGTAGCATGTCCTTTCGTCATAATCCCGGTGGCGTGCATCTTCACACGCTCTTTACAAAGATATATATTGTTTCCCTTATTGCAAAAAAATACCGGCAATTAATGCCGGTTACTGTTGTAAAACCTTATAGCCTCATTGACATACAATGATACCGATTGTTCCTTATCCAAGATAGCTGCAACATCCTCCTCTATCATAACGAGTATTCTTTTTACAGCATTAACCTTCGGTCTTCGGGGTACACCATTGCTGTCCAATATTCTATATATCGTTTGCTCAGATTTTATATCTGTTTCCTTCATTATCTCCTTGATAGCCATCCCTACTTTGTACAAGGATAATACCCTAGACTCTTGGTCTAGGGTAATACATCTTCTTCGTGCCATGATTAATATATTAATGCGTCTTCTATTCTTGCTGGTAGCGGTCTCCCTAACTGATCCTTTACATTGGACCGCTCCAACTCTATCTCCAACCCATTGATATCTATCCCTGCCTCTTTAGCCAGTTCCATTACCTGATCCTTATCACGTGCAATCGCGTGATATAATATCGTTGCCTCATTATTTTTCTCATAAATATTATAACTGTTCATAATCATATCCTCCATTATTCTATTACATAATCCATTAATGCTGCAGGTGCATATTCCTCAACTATTCCCGGTATTAGCTCAGCATCTTCATCACTGATTACCATTTCCATATCCTCATTACAAGTGATTGATATTCCTTGTTCCTCTAAGACTTCCAATAACTCCTGATTACTTGTTACTATTTTCTTCATAATTTTATGTTTTTATGGTAGCCCGAAGGCTACCGGATTAGAACTCAACCAATATCGATCTTTCCAAATAGCCCGATTCTCTTACCCACATGTGATTATTTTCAAAACCATATTTAAAAAACAGCTTTAAATATGGATATATTACGCATAACGAGTTCATGCAGCCTCTTAATTCATCTTCCGAAATACAGGAAGTTATTTCGTTAATAATCTTAACGAAAAGATTCATACTTTCAGGATCACAGTTCATTAGTGGTGTCTCTATTATCGCTTTCATAATCATATATCTTTTAATTGTTATTATTTGTTGTTTATTATCACAATGTAAATATACTATATTGTGATATAACAGCAAAATAAATCACAATATATTTTTGTGTATTGTGATATATTTAACATTTAATCACAGATACGCGCTTTTTCGAAATCTTTTAGACTAAAGAAACTTTACTTTAGTTTCGACTCAACATAGTAATTAGGTGTATAATCCAACTGAATTTTATTTTTTCTTACATCTTGATGTGTTATGAATTGGATCATGAAAAAACGGGTATAAAACAGGTAGCTCTCATGGATTTCTACTGTCTGAGATATTTTTCCGTGGATTTTTGAGTGTTTATTTGATTTTGTTTTACATTTATCCTTCTTGAGTACTTCTGGTTGGCTCTTGTAAGATCCTTGATGATTGTCTCATCGAATACCTCGGAATATATCTCTGTTGTCTTGACTGATGTATGCCCCAAGAGTTTTTGGACGGTGGTTATCGGAACTCCTTGATGGACCAATAGAGTTGCACAAGTGTGACGGCTGGTATGGTAGGTGAACTTCTTGTTGATATGCGCCATCCTTCCCAATTTCTGCAACGTTCTGTTGGTGTCTGAATTGCATCCTAATGCAGCCAGTTGCTCGATGCTGTCGTATTTCCTCATGATACCCAGTGCCTTCCCGTTAAACAGCAGATACAACGGTATGTTGAGTTTTACACCTGTCTTGATGCTGTTCAATACCAGCCATTCCCTTCCGTCTATTGTTATCAGATTCTTATAGGTAAGTTGCTTGAAGTCAGAGAACCTTAGTCCGCAATAGCAGCAAAACAAGAATGCGTCCAATATGTGCCGGCTGTTGTTCCTCCTGTCCGGCAACTCAAGGTTCTCCAGCTTCTCCAAGTCTTCCGGCATTAAGAAATTATGCTCCTTCTTCTCTTTCTTGATCTTGAATTTTCTGAATGGGTATGCCTCCTGTAATATATATCCTTCATTGATCGCCTCATTGACCAAGGTACGAAGTATCCTCATGTGCTTCCCTACTGTGTTTACTTTCAGATTCTTGTTTCTCAAAAATGCGTCAAACTCCTTTAAAAATGTATAGTTTATATCGGTAAACTCTATCACGTTACGGAATTCTTTCAATGTGGCTACCGTGCCAAGCATATTATCCTTCGTTCCCGGTTTTCTGTCCGAGTTCTCTATCGTCTGTATCGCAAACTTTAAAAACGACACAACTGGTTTTATTCCTTTTTTTACCGCCTCTCTTAATGTGGACAGGTTGGATTCAATCCCTCGCTTCCAATAGCTAAGCTCTATAGCCTGTAACTCCAGTATCTTTTCATACAACATTGCGTTAAGCTCATTCGATTGCGGATGGTTGATTACTTGAGCACCATACTTACTCCAACATTCCGGTTTTAGGTAGATGTTTGTTTTAAAGTACGATTTCCTCTGGTTAAGATAGGCCTCAATCTGTACTAATGCGGTTCCCTGTCGGTTTAGTTTGTTTTGGCGGTTGTAAACCAAGCGATATCTGATCTTTTCTAGCATAGTCTGATTTTTATTTTAAAGTTAAAAAATTCTTCTGTATTTACAAAATAATATATAAAAAAATGCTTCTGGGGGGACT